>Ga0157364_1003447_pt1 | contig 15326 bp, 13 predicted proteins | sample AttsexASBM2_FD_111476 | JGI IMG/M metagenome (GOLD analysis project Ga0157364, IMG submission 111476) | Fungus gardens microbial communities from leaf cutter ant in Ribeirão Preto, State of São Paulo, Brazil - Atta sexdens ASBM2 | ecosystem: Host-associated > Fungi > Mycelium > Unclassified ...
CTAGACACACGAAATATAATCTCTTAATATTTATATATAAAAAAAAAAATAAGATATCCACACACACACTTTTTTATATATACAAAAAATATGTAGGGATATATATATATATATATATATATATATATATATATATATATCATATTATGGACAGGGAAATAAATAATATCGTTATTTTTACTTTTTATATTAATAATTTGATAATAACGTTGCAATTTTATATGACAATAGTAACAGTAAGTAACTAAATAAATCTTGGTTTTTTCGGAATAAATTCTTTATAGTGTTTGAGATGTTTATTAGCATCAGTATTATTAAATTACTTGTCAATTTTATTTGTAATATTATACGTACTGTAATTTATGTGTTTTAATACCAACAAATAATTAATGTGCAATTTATATAAATGAAATTTGTAAAAATCATGCAAAAAGTATTATTAGACAAAATATACATACTTTGATCGAATAAGGCTTTCTTCGATTATTTATATTGTTCACATATCGATCGAATTCATTTATTATTATATATATGGATACGTATACACTTATGTTAATTTAATATAAGTCAAAAATTAAATTTGTTAGATTGTAGATAGAAACAATTTTCAATTTTAGCAATACAAATAATTTACTAGCATTTTTGCATAAATTCATAGAAATCGATTTTTTTAATATAGATATATAGATATAAAATTCGCGAAAAGTAAATACTTTATGAGACATTATTTCATATCGTGAATATGTTACTTATATTCTGTTAAAATATGGAGCGTGTATGAGTACATATCCTTGTCCTAATATTTTTTACATGAAAATTCTTTTTACTTTTTTGTTCATCAGCATGTTTCCATGCGTTTCAAATATGTCAATAATTATGAAACATTCTAAATATTACCATAGATTAAACTTGTCAAAATTGTATTAGTTTTATTGGTTGGCAGGAAATATAAATTTTCATAAAATTTCTCATAAAGTAAACTCCAAAAGAATCAATTCTTGTAAAAGAAAATGAGACATTTTGTAAACGCACATAATTGATAATAATCAATATTTTTGCAAACTCATCGTAAACCTAAATATGTGTTTATAATCCAAATAAAAATTATGATCGATATTGGTGAACTCAATCTCGACTCTTTATGTTGAGATTCGCAGTGACATTAAAATGCAACGAATGCAAACATTCACGAGAGAAGCTGAGTTCAGAGTGACCCGGACGAAATAATATTCATGAAAATATTTTTACCCGTATAACTTGCAGAAGAGCGTGATCCTCAAATCCAAATACCCAGAATCCAAATAATATTCAAAAATACAAAAATGCGAGTTTGATGTACGACCTGACAATAATAAAAATAGAGACAAGCTCTTATCAAAAATACAAGTCTAAAAACGTCGGTATTATTAGTTTAATCATTTTAACATTTATTCTTATGCGGATTTGTCTTATAAGATATCTATCTACAAGTCTAAATCATTAATTATTTTTTTATGCAAACAGTTTTATTTTATATAATAAATAATTAAGAAAAAATTAATATACTAAATTAAAAAAAGATATATCTTATAAGAACTGAATTAAAAATTTTCAAGATAATTATTAAATTAGATGACGAAGTATTATTTTAAAGGTATCATCAAAACTTGTGTTTCTATAGACTTTAGTGTATATGCGAAAGTTAAAGTAATAATGACGGATGTGTCTTTAGATTCTCTCTACTGGACTGTAATACCTTCTCGATGTTAAATTTATATCGGGCCGCACATTATTTATATATATGTACATACAACAAGCTCTTGAGCTTCTTGTCAATTTGCGTCGTTGGCACTGGCTTATATCACGATCCGTTTACGATCATTTATCGGCGCCGACGTCGACATGGAACTTAAGGCACTTAGGACAAATCGTGATCTACGAGCGAACCATGAGGGGCACGGCTCCGAGGGAGCGGCTCAACTTGCCTCAAGACACTTCGAGATAGCCCCCGTTCGAAGTGCCGTCACTAATTAAGAAATACTTCCCTTGATGCCTACCTTAACAGTTCAGGCGCGCCTAATTCTGACCCACACTCTCGCTGACCATCAACAACGTTCATCTACTTATCTCTTGAGAAAGAAAACGGAACTGTTTGCATTTTTCAATATCTTAAGTCCGTATCAGAGATTAGAATTTAACCAATCAAAGCAAAGTTTTAAACCTAATATTGATTTCCTTTCTTCTGATTAGTTAAATTCCAATCCAATCTCAATCTGATACGAGCATTAGCGTAAAATCCGATTATACTATTAGGTGTAGTAAAAAGAAATCCATTATTTTTCCATTCAATTTCATGCAAAAATAATAGATTTCTTTTTATTACACCTAATATTTAAAATAAAATAAAAATTTTAAATGTTTGAAGTTGGTTTAAAAATACAAAATATAAATAAAAAGGAGCATACAGCCGATGCTAGATGTTTTAAACGAAAGTCAATATATTTAAAATTATCATATAATAAACGTTTCGATCAAGATTTGCATCGTCAGTACATAGAAAAATCAAGATATCAAAAAAAGAATTATAAAAATAAATATCAAGATGTCACAAAAAGAAATACATAGAATTAAAACAATAATCGCTAGTCAAAAAGATGAGACAACTTTCCAATCGTTTATGGTACGAGTTAATAGAGTAAATTAAGGTTCAAGAAAATGATATTAAACAAATTCAATCGCTTATGAGTTGTTTACGTTTAGGATTTCTTATTACATGAAACAAAGCGATTTCGAATGTAACATAAATTTCCAGATTTTATGTATTTCTTTTTGTATCATCTTAATATTTATTTGTTAATTAATATTTATTTATTTGTTATTTATATTTATTATAATATTTATTTGTTATTTATTTATTAATTCTTTTTTTGATATTTCTGTGTACTGATGATAGTCAAATCTTGACCGAAATGTTATTATATTTTAATGTTATTATAATTTTAAATACATTGACTTTCAAACATTTAAAACATTTAGCGTCATAACTATATGCTCCTTTTTATTTAAAATAAAAATTATTCTTCTTATAAAGAAATTTACAGCACAGCAGTTTTGCAATAATATTTTACAACAGTAAAAATTGATTTATCCGACATAAATCCAATCCTCTAATATGTTATTATAACTTTTCCTTTAATATATAATTAATATGATATTTCTGTACATTAATAATGTTGAAACAAGCATAATGTACATCAAAAGGTGATCTATATCATTTTGCAAGGAAAAATTTTGTTGGATCACAGAGATACCTTAATTTCTTGTTTTTATGACAGAATGCTTTTACGATGAAACGATTTTTACAAACTTATATCCCTCGAATCATATCGGGTTTAAATTGAACTTTGAATTAAAATCTAAAAGTTAAATGTAAGACGGCAGATCAAATTTATTGAGCAATCGCTCTTTTATATGCGCATCGAATATATTTTCAAGCAAATACGAATCCATGAAAGTTGGATTAAGCCGTTCCCGAAAAGCGATCCAAATTACGTTTGAAAATCTTAGATTTAAACAGCGGCAATTCTTTCTAAAATTAGTGGATATGTGTGCTTTTGGAATTAATTAATCACTTTGAGATAAAGTATTATTATTGTAATGTATTATTCACAAATGTCAATTGCATGTAAGCAATACAAATGGCTACTTAAAAAATTAATCTAAAAGATTAATTTAAAGAATTAACATTCGTAACTTTAAAATGTGTAATTAGAGTACTTAGAGTAAAGTTAAATAAAGTTGAAGATTATTTATCAATTAGTTTTCAATTATTCGATTTATAATAGTTTCCAATTATATTTAGTTAAATGTAAGGGTTTTTTAGGTTGCTGCATATGAATCTAATATTAAAATTGATAAAATCATGAAAGACATATATATTGCAATATATATTTTGCAATCCAGACCTTTATTAAATTTTAACATCTATCGTATTGAATACTCCATTTAGAATTTGTCAATTTTTATATCTAGTTCACATTGGCCTAAAATATTCTTAAATTTAATTAAGTATAGTTATAATTTATAATTATATTTATATTGAAAACTATTTGTTGAATCATAGTAATGACTTAATTTACAGCTTTTCTACAGCAGTTCTTATTAAGGTAATGCTAATAATGAATATGTCAATAAAAAAAGAATCTTTTAGCTCTAGTTTTCATGATACACTTGTAAATTTGATAAATTTAAGTTTAATATAAGAATTAAATAATATCATTGTTCAACACTATATTGCAATATGAGTATGAATAATCATTTTCGATGTATTGTTATCTACTAAATACAAATCCGTTCAAATTTGATCATCATGTCACAACTTTAAGAGAAATAGTATCAAAATGGCATAAAAATTACGATTTTGAAAGTGATTCTTGACGTTGTAGCACTGGTAACAAATATTATTTCTAAATTTTGTTTTTATTACGCGAAAGTATCAACTTTTAGCTTTAAAATACATTTTGTTTGTTTTAATAAATCATTTTTCATTTTCGAGATATATTAATTTGAAAAAAGTTTTTTCCCATGTATAAAAAATACATGCATTATTACACAGAAAGAGAGAGTTATTATTAAATTGATATATCTCGAAAACGAAAAATTTTAAAGAATCAAAATTTTTAAACATTTTTAAACATTAGTTAAACATTTTAAAGTTAAAAGTTGATTCTTTCACGTAACATTAATAAAAATAAAGAAAAACTTGCTATCGGCACAACATCATGAATACCTTCAGAATCATCGTTTTGCATCTTTAATCATTTTTCTTGAAAATACGAATTAATAATCAAAATTGAGTAATGGATTCGTTTTGTTCAGACAAAAAAAATACATCGGAAATGAAATCACATTCGACACAAAGGAAAAAAAAGGTCAAATTTTAAAAATATCTTTTAAATAAAGAAAGGCTTTTATAATTGATAAATAATCGATTTATTTAACTTTTCCCTTGAATATTTCCACAATATTAAAATTATGGAAAATATGTAATAATGTAAGTAAATATTTACTTTAACCGATATGTGTGTTTTATGGCCATGTTTTTTTTTATTGCAGTATATAACACTATTATAAATTATACAATCTCCCTTCAGATTATAGTTAATGACATTCCTTTGTCTTTTTATTATTGTTATTTAATTATTATGAAATACTTGATTCTTTTTCGAAGAATTAAATTAAATATTAGTTAATTATTACATATAAATTAATGATTTCCTTTATTAATCCCATTTTTAATTTTTCATTCATGTTGAGTTTAATACTTTCAAAATACGATTTAAAAGACTCACCTTTGACGCGCCGGTCGACTACGGATGCTGGATTAGAGCGGATGATCAGTTCAGTATCGCAGCACGCAGCAGTCACGAAGGAAGCAGTCACGAGCGTATACTGAGCGTTTTCTCTCTTGGTCTCGACGGTGATTCGAGATCCGTATGATATAGCAGGAACAATGCGTACTAGGACCGAGTGCCGAGAAGTCACTGCAATCGCGGTTCGCGGTGAAGTGTTCTGAGGGAGAAAAGCGTCCAGCGACAGCGACAGTGACGACGACGATGAAAGTGATATGATGTACTAGGAGGAGTGCGTGCCAGAACTGAGCGCCGAGAAGTCACTGCGATCGCGGTTCGCGGTGGAGTGTTCCGAGGGAGAAAAGCGTCCAGCTACAGCGACGGCAATGACGAAAGTGAGGGGCGCACCACGGGTAGACGAGAACAACCCTCTTTCGCTGCTATCACCACCGACACCACTCTCGCGTCTCCTCGCCACGGCATCGGGCGCGGCGGAAACGCGCCGTCGCGACGCCGCCTCGCGAATACGCACGCGCCACGACGCCGGAGGTGGCCTCCTGATCGCCGTATGTGTACATACACATACGTTTTCCTGCACGCGGGTTAAGTCCACTTCGGACTATGATAACAGCCGATAGGGTGGGACGGTTTACTCTTGCATTAGATAAGGGATAGCTACCCCATTTCGGCTGTTGAAATGATATTTCTCTAAATTCCGTCTACCGTTTTGCACTTTGCATTTTTTGTAGTCGCTACAAGAACATCGAAATATTCGATTACTATGTAAAATTAAGTTAATATAAAATAAAAAAGATTGCATTTTTTTATACATATGATAGGCACTATCAGATTCTAAAAATTTTTAAATATCAAAACAATTATTTAATAGGTTAATCCACTTCTGCATAAAATCATCATGATATTTCACACGCTTGATTCTTAATATTCTCCATCTAATTTTTGCATCTCGAAGTTCTTACTTCAAGTTTAATCGGGAGATGACTTGCCACCTGTCAAATCGTGCGATTAATCGAGTAAGTCTCGAAAAGCAGCACAATGAGATACCCATACATACGCAGATCCGGAATTTGTCGGATTTCTTTGTAACAGATGATCGTTACCTTGTTTTTACGAATTCATGGTCCGATAGTCTTCACGATAAACGGAGACACAAGCTTGAGGAGCCTCGTGAGGAACTCTCTTTTGACAATGCAGATTCAATTAAAAGTCTCTTCTGAGTGTGAAAACTTTTCCAATCAAACTGATACGTGCTAGCGCGCCCTTTTTCGCCACAAGATTTTTTTTCCGGACCCAGGATCCTAACGCGATTGGATAGTAATTATGTCGGTATCAATTTAACAGTTTTCAACTTTCGTTCGTTTCGCCTCGCGGAATAATTGATGAAGAGCCAATAGCGCGAGGTTTCTTCGTTCAAAGTAGATCAAGCAAAACAATGTTTATTGAATTTTCGCAGTTTCCTTTTCCCAATGTGAATTTTGTTGCAAAACTAAGTTCTAACTTATTATCGTACTGTATTTAATAGCATTTATCTATTAAACTTCTCTTTGAAAAACATATTTATAAGCTTTTCTATTTTACTTTGCAAGATGTATATATTATTTGTTATATTATTTTTTAATTATAGTTATTAAAAATACGAAGCTAATAGCAGAAGAACAATGTGAAAAATCTTTTACTGTGCTGAGAAATAAAAGGCGAGCGGGAGATTTCACAATACCTAAAATCGATAATTTCAAACAGGCATTCTGTGGCGTTGCGGTAAAACTGTATGATGCATTTCCTCGGCCTCGTGTAAGCCAAGATGTACTTGGCTTCGTTCAACGCGCTAAAAATGTGTCCATGCCTTTAAAGGCTACACAACTTTTCCACAAAAAGTTTCTTTCTCCGCGAGAACTTTCCTAGAAATGTGCGAGAAGTAGAATCGCGTTTGAGAGTATTTACAGAACGATATGACGCTCGTATGAATGTATTAAGTAGCTCTTTTTGGATTTTTCACGATTTCCATTTTCCGGAAATTATAACGAAATCACGCGCGATTCGATGAATTTAATTTCAAAAGTAGAGTTGGAGATCGTATGTTTGCGTTTTTTTTTTACATTATCATCAAAAAAAAATTCCTTCAGCAAATGCTTCTTCCTTTTCGTTTGAAAGGATTTTTTGCGCGTAGTTTTGCTTGCTTTCTTTTCTTATTTTCACGTCTACTGCCGCTTTAATATCCATGATCCCCCGAGTTCGTTTCCACGGCAGCCTGCGGCGATGGATCAAACTGTTTAATTTGCTCAAAAGGTTTGCAGAGTTACAGAGTTTTCCTCTTTTTCTTTCTTTACAGAGTACAGTGTGTCGATGTAATGCCTGCACGTCCGATAATGTGCTAATAAACTTGTGAAAAGTGTCAGCTTATTTGTAAAGTTTAGCTGTTTGCGCATATAACAATGTATTTTCTATACATATTTTCACTATTCATTATGTGCCTACTGAATGATTGTTGAATATATTCTTCTTACTAGTTATAATATTTTAAAACATTATAATTACATTCAACAAGCAATGTAATTATAATATTTTAAAATACTATAAATATAATATTAACAATTTTAGTTGCTATCTTATTAAATTAAAACATATAAGATTAATAAATAAGGTACACAGGATGAATTAACAAATTAATATTTTAAAAATTGTTCGGAAAAATTCTTAATAATAATACATTGTGTAAATTGTTTACATTTTTAAAAATAAATATTTAAAATCAAGAATAAGATTACTTGAGAAATGTAGATTTACCTTAACGTCTGTTACGTAAAATAGCATTATTATTGTAATAAAAAAATCTCTTAAAAGTAATATTCAAAAATTAAAAAGTTAACGACGCTTTCTTAAAATATATGTTATTAAAATTATACGTTTTTTCTTTCTCATTAGTTCGCCAATAATTTTTCCAATATCTTGATTGATGCTAAAATATTAATTTATAACAAATTAAGTGACGCATCTTGTATATTAATAAAAAATGTTACATAAATTGAATATTAAAATAGTTATTCATTGAAGTTACTTGTCATTCACTAAATTTATTTTATTGTTTTTTGCTCTTTCATTATTGATTTTCAATAATATATTTTTCGTAAAAAGTCAATTTAGAAAATTAAATACATAAAAATTGTTCTTTGTTAATTATTTCGAACGCATTTATCCTGCACCTGTTCCTCTGAAAAGACAGTTAGTATTCTGACTGTGCTGTTGATGTTATTCAAAATTTAAGAAAATAACAGAGAATGATCTTGAAGTCAAGCTTCTTCACAGGAACATATGATAAATTGATTTATCAAACAGATGTAGACTGACACGACTTATTTATCAAGTGAATATATTTAACACATATTGAATTTGTCGACGTTGAACATAAAACATATGTACAAGAACTTGCATAAAAGTGCATGAACTTTACTTCGTCGCGTAAAATATTCTTTACATCATGAAAACGTACACGATTCTGTCTCGCGCAGTTCCTATCAAAATTTCGAAATTCTTTTCGCGCTTCATAGTTTTATGAAGTTATATTCTCTAATATTTTTAAAGTAAAATGTCATTTTAAAGAGTGAAATCTCACTCTTAAAGATATTGAAAAAAATTGAGCCATTCTTTTTTAAAACTCTCTAAAAAAAAATCTTGTTCTTGGAATTGATTAACGCTTTAATGATACATTTTTTCATTTATCTCAGAAAATTACTAGCTAATAAACAAAAAGTGACTCACTGTGTTTGATACTAATTGGCCAACATTTATCAGAAGCCGGTTCTTGATTTATTTTTATAATAATGTTTGCGATATGGTGCTCTATGAGCGTTCTTATATTTGCTGGATTAATTATAATCTTAAAATTATTTGATAAATTAATTTTCCGTATTCTATTTTACGATACTTCTTTTCTTTTTTTTCTTTTTCTTTCTCTTTCACTCTTTTTGATTTAATTCCAATATTTAAATTCTCGATGTAGGGGAGCTCATGACAGGATAATTTTTATTCACAATTTTTATGTATGTTAGTTTATGCTGTCTGAGGAAGGCTCAAAAGTGAGCCGAAACATGTAAGCATTTTAGTGACTAAAGAAGTTTCATACTTCACAGATATATTATTTGCGCGACGTCTTCTGCGTTTGACTTCTACTGCCCGTATTCTTTTCGGTTCTCTAAAAAATTTAGAAACTAAATTTAAATTATGTATATACATTTGTTAACAATAGCTAACAAACAATGAATGAAAGATTGATTCGATTTGTTGTAGAAAAAAAACAGATGGAAACGTCGATTAGATCGAAAAGTGCTGCCGGATTTTCACCGACGGTGTGTGAAGCTATCCTAGAAGTCCTGGAGGAATGTGCGGACTCATTGACTGTTTACCAAAACATCTTACGACAACAATCGACAATAGATGATGACGCCACTAATATTTTCCCAAATGTTAAGTATGTCTTGCGGATAGTGCAATAAACGCGACTGTATTATGATTTGTCTACATTGTACATATATCCACAGAATTTCAGAAACGTCTATTCTGCAAACGCTTGCCAGAGGCGCTGCGGAAATGACGGATTCACGGAGGGAGGCTGCACGTGAAAAGCTTCTACGAGACAGGTTGGCTTGTTTAATCTGTCCATAAGTCTGTTTGAAAGACCGACATGTGGTAGTGGCGGATCAGCCAATAGACGATACAATAGAACCTCAAAATGAAATTAATTACATAATTAATAAATTAACATTTGCTTTATGAAGAAATATAAAGAGCAAACAATTTCTTTTTTTTATTTGTCACATGCAGTATCGAATTTAAATCGTATGAACATTAAAATATTATGATAATATAATAAGTAACAGTTACTATACTTTTTATTATTCTTTATGTGCTTCATTTCAAATAATTATTATTCATCCTGTCCTCTAATTAAACGTAATTTTATACGTTTTCGTCATTTAAATATGGAGATTTTATATAAAACATTCATTTATTTTAATTAATAAAAGATTTTAATAATTGCATTTTTATTAGTCTTAATATTCATGAAATCTAAATATGTTTTTTAATATTGATCGAGCAAATTTTCAAATTATCTTGATCCGTTATTTATTAAGCAATACTATTAATATATTATGTAGATCTAATAAGTAAATTCGATTATAAATAATTACACACATCCTCTCAAATATCTTTTACATTCGATGTTTTTTTTTTTAGAAAAGATATATATCCAATTTAATTATTTTTAAAAATTTGAAGTCGCTAAATACGAAAATAGGATCAAAAATATAAAAATCTAAAAAATGACGAATTAAGTATACTGCAAGCAAACAATAAAATATCTTCAAAGTCTAATAATAGAAATTTATCGAGACTTTTCATGATCGCAAAATTAGATTTAACTTAAATAAAATGTATAAAATGTATATAAAATAAAATGTATATTAGTAAGAACTACGCAATAAAGCTTAAAAATTTTTAGCATATAATTTATGTATGTATACTTGCCAGCAAGAAAGTTGCAACACTTTTTCTTTCGAAACTTAGCCTTGTTTAATTATAGAGCGGTTGAACGTAAATGAGATCTAGGAATGAGAAGTAGGAATCAATCTCTCGGCGAGTAGGCTACATTCCGAAATTCATCGAAAAAAAATGTTGCAACCTTTTTTCTGGCGAGTATATACAAACAGTATATACATATTACAGGATGCAGACTATCGAGTCGAAATTCGAACCGAAAGCATTGAGCAAATTCGAGCCATGAGCATTTCGACTAATTTTCATTGTTTTCTACGAGCCGCAAACAAATGTTTATCGAAACAACTCAAGGTTCAATTCGAATTTTAGCTTGATAATCTGGATATATACCCTTTTACATATTATATTGATTAATAGCATTGTTATTTCTTTGTCTTTAAAATGAAAATTGAATGAATGTGAATTTTACATTATAATACAAAAATATCAAAAATATACATTATACGATATATTAGTATATGATGTATCATAAGATTATATTAGCAGAATGGCATTTGAAAAATTATTATACACACAAAAGTAAACGCTGCATATTATGTCGTCTTTTATAGTAATTTGATTAATTTCGTATCTTACTATGCAAATAATTTTTTATATTTTAATATAAAATTATATTTTAATATAAAATTCATTTAAACATTATATGCTTTTAATTAAAATTTAAGCAAAATTTTTCTTTTATTAATCATATTTGACTTTAATTGTTCAATATTTTTTAGAGAGATGATTTTTTAAACATGCTAAGATGTATATATTTTATTATGTATATATTTTACTAGACATCCAAAGATTAAGTTCGGGTTTTTATTATCTGATTCATCTATGACATTATCATAAATGAAGCCTATTGGATAAAATATCAAATTAAGCCTAAATACAAGTTAACCAGATAATGAAAAACCGTGCCTAAGAGATATCATTTACGTTGCAGTTTATATGTGAGCAGTATAATAGAAGACTTGAAGCGGGAAATTAGCGAATGTGGAACCATCGATGTATTAATCAAAGAAATCGAGAGGATTACGTCACAAGAAGAACAGGAGCATCTTTTAATAGAAGAGAATAAAAGCATGCAAATAATCATAGCAGAGTTACGAAAAGCAATTGCCGATAAGAAAACAGCGAATGAAAAGGAAGAAGAACGTTTAACAAAGAAGCTCATTTTGACACGGGTAAATTCACAAGTCGGAACGTATACAAATATACTCAATAGTGATATAAAATTTTATTTAATTATATTTAAAATTATAAAATTATATTTAATCATTGCATGTATATAAGTAGAGCTACATTAAAATGAAACTGGTTGGTAAAATGTTTAGGACGAAAAAGAGAAGCTGAAACTAATTAAAGACGTGGAGATAAAATATGTCCGAATGTGGGAAGCGGCACGTCGAGAGCAGTACATACTACGTTACGAGTTGAAAATGGACGAATTGAAAAAGACATTGAATGATCATTGCGTGCGCGAGACAAATGAAAATCACGTGAATGATGTATTAACACGTTATCTGACACGACGTATAGCGGTGAGAGTAAATTCTTTCTCAACTTCTTTTTGTTTAAAACGAGCAAAAATGTCTTATAGACATTTTTTACCTTTTACTTAAACAATCAAGACTTAAAAGGGTCCGTCATTAAAATTAAGACGGACACTTAAACGATCTTGTAAATTCTTCAGTGAAAAAGCTTAAAAGGTTACTGAAAAATGTACTTTGAGATCGTAGCCATTTTACGATTTTTCTTTAGCGGATATGTTAACACAAATTTGGCGTTTTTGCTAAACGTCAAGCATGAAATAAATTTCGTTAAATTTAAGACGAGTCACGCTCTTGGAAAGATAACAAAAATATTTACTTTGAATTTACAGCTCATCGAGACTCGGATCGAGCAATGGCGACAAAGATACGATCGAGAGAAGAAAATGTATGAGAAGGAGATCCGTAAAGTACGCAATGAGATTGGAAATGCTCAGAAATACTTAGAAGAACTTACGACGGAGGTAATGATTCGAAAACTGTACGACAGTGCGAGAAATATTTTGATTTCATTCCGCGCAACAGGAACGGAGTGCAGTGCAGTAAATTAATTTGCATTCCGCCATTCATTATTTTGACCACTGCTACTGTGAATCTTAATTGTTGGATAAAGAGGATCCTAAACGGTGTAACAAGCGTAATCACTATCTTATTTCGCATTCTCTCTGTGACTATTTGATTTACGTCTCATCTATTGACAATCAAGCTCGGATAACTTGGCCCGCATGAGTTTAAAGGGCGCGCCGAAGTTTCGTTGGGTAATCGATAATTCGTGTCAAGAACGTGTCTACTGAGACTCAGAAATGTTAACGATCGTTATTAATAGCTGAAATCTCCTCGAATTCTGGGCTCTTGAGATCCCTTCACATGCTTCAAACCGGTTTACGTTTAAGCGAGAACTAAACCATTGACCGGAAGTCTGTAGATTAATTTCCCTTAGCTTAGATATTTACATATAGGAATGTAGTAGAATTCATAACGTCAACAAAAGCTAGAACATACATTTTATTTTTTCGAATATGTATTTGTAAATTATTTTCTATATTTTCAAATTATCTTTCAACAAGGAATTATATCTTTTCTTCTTTTTAATTCTTTTTAATTATATTACGAATTTTAGTTCTTTTTACATCCTGAATTATGTATATCAATCTCTAATTAACAGTATATTGTATAATACATTAACATTAATAATAAATTAATATAGAAAGACTGTCGTGGTAATTTTACAGATCTATTTCTATAAATCGATTTTCTTTACAAATCTTGTGAATTTTAATCATTGATAACAAAAATTTATTTCAAATATAAGATACACAATACTTACAATTCCGATTCCTAAGATGTATAACTGTAATAAGATGTACTACAATTTTTTACATCCAAATTGTCCAGTTTAAGCTTTATACTTTTTAATTATGCGTTCGTAAATATAACGGATAAGATTGAACCTTCCTTTCTTATTTACGAAGATACACGATTGCGTAAAGCTCCGTGAATCTCATATAAAACACACTTATTTCTGAGAAAAATACTCGGATCCAATAAAATATATCGATAAATTCGTATTGAAACTGGATACGGTATTTGTTGCAGTATTGCAATAATCAGGAATTCATCGACACGTATCTCGCGGAGCAGGAGGCACTCCGAAGACAAAAGGAGCACGAGGATCATGTGCGCTACAGCATAATTAAGATACAAGCCTGGTGGCGAGGTGTTATGGTGCGTCGAAAGCTGGGGCCGTATCGATCTGAAGAGAAAAAGAAGAAAAAACCTGTTAAAACAAAAAAATAACTCCTCTTTCTGCTCGGTTGAGTTACTCTTAATCATAATCGTTCTTCATCATCGTTCTAATTCATTTAATTTAATTGAATAATTTGACTATTAAAAATAAAGATATATTTAACATAATTTTTGACAAAAAATTATTAAAAGATTATAGATTCTTCTATATCGTATTGAAAGTAAAACAAAAAGTTTGGCAAAGATTTAGAACATGAGTAAAAAATTATTCAATAATAAAAAGAGTAGACATATTTTTAAAGAATAATTAATATAAAATAAAAACATTTTCATTTAACAAAATTATATTGTTAAATATAAATATTGACCTTATTAAATTGTTTTATACGTATATAACATTCATTTTTATACGAAAACTATAATTTTCGAGAGTCCAGTCACTTTTTATAGAAAGTATATATATATATATATACACACAATATATTTAATACTTTTTATTTATATACAGAAAGAAGGATTTTATGAAATGTCTAAAAATTTGATTAGATATACATCTGAAAATAATTTTATTGGACTATTAAAATAATTATATAAAAAAGTCAAACTTAATGAGTATTAATGAACAATATTACAAAAAATATTCTTACTACCCAGAGAAAGTTAATATCGAAACGATGTCATGGATGTCAAAATTAGCTCGGAAAAAAAATTGGCTCTGATAAGAGTAAAAAACTCGAGATATATGTTTGAATTTATTTTCGAGTTGCCTTAAATAAATTATAAATAACTACTACTAAATTATCTTTACGTAAAATTTCGAAATCAATAAAATATTTTTTATTCATGGAAAAACTCATCAATTCGACCTCAATTTGATGAGTCATTTTTTTATTAATAAAAAGAAAGAAAGAAATAATTAATTATATTAGTGACTGAATTATTGTTTAAATGCAATCACTTCTCTTTCCGAGATCTCGAATCGATTTTCAGCATCGTGAATACAATAAAAATTTTAAAAATAGTGATCAATATCAACATATACTCTATATACACACACACACACACACACGCGCGCGCGCGCGCGCGCACGCACGCACGCACGCACGCACGCACACACACACACACACACACACACACA
>Ga0157364_1003448_pt1 | contig 15325 bp, 11 predicted proteins | sample AttsexASBM2_FD_111476 | JGI IMG/M metagenome (GOLD analysis project Ga0157364, IMG submission 111476) | Fungus gardens microbial communities from leaf cutter ant in Ribeirão Preto, State of São Paulo, Brazil - Atta sexdens ASBM2 | ecosystem: Host-associated > Fungi > Mycelium > Unclassified ...
GTGCGTGCGTGCGTGCGTGCGTGCGTGCGTGCGTGCGTGCGTGCGTGCGTGCGTGCGTGCGTGCGTGCGTGCGCGCGCGCGCGCGCGTGTGTGTGTGTGTGTGTGTGTGTGTGTGTGTGTAATATCTATTAGATCAGGCCTGTGTCCAATTTGAGCTTTGGAGCCAAAACGTAAAGCCATTGACACAAAAAAATTTAATGTAAGATTTCGAGAACTGCACAGATTGCATCTGAGTGACGCTTATCAATATTTTACAGTCCCCGAAATCTTATCCACATTGAATTTTTTGCATTGATGATGCGCCGGAACTCAAATTGGACAGCTTGTATTAGATAGTGAATATTAAATAATAATACTTCAATGCTTCATGACAAATTGTATTTTTATATATACAAAAGTATACGAAAGATTTAATCTTATATCTACGGAATTTAATTCTATACAAAGGATATTTCTATATATTTCTAAATCACAATAATTTTATTTAATTAATATTCATACATTGCTTATGCGGATTTAATTTGTACATAGCAGTAAATATCATAGAAACATTGTGTGCTTGATATCAGGTCACAGTAAATCGTAAAAGAAAATTAGAACAGTTGGCTCAACCAGAAGGACAAACAATACATGACTTAATATTGAAATTCCGAAAGTCCGAAAATACAAAAAGAAGAGTATTAGCAACCAATACTGCCTGTCCACCGCCTTCTCTTACAAACCCTCCTCTGCTTCCACCGTCTACAGCAATCGAAGCTTTAAGGTACTTGGCACGGTTTTTCTTTATATTTTTATTTGTATTATTTGTAATTACTTACATTTTATTCTTTTATGACTTTTACTGTGAGATGTCCGCAAAATTAATTAACAATGGAATTCGATTAGATTCGCGAAAGTATACGAACGGCCACGAGAATCAAAAGACTGTTCGCCGCAAGTTGTAGAAGAATATATATTAGAACCTGCGGAAAGTCAGGATTATATAAAGCTCTCGATCCTGCAAAGACCCGCTACTTCCGAGTACCTGGGAGAACTTTATATGGACAAAAATCATCAGGATGGAGAGAGGAATGGTTCTTCTTGCCGGTACGATGAATAATAGTTCGTTCATTTGTACTAATAATATAACATATTATTGCTACAAGTTAACAAGCTATGTATTTTTGTGATTATTTACATAATAAATTTATTTAGCATAATAAATTTCTAATATTGACAATAAAGAATAATATTGACAATAAGAATCTTATTTTAAACCATACATGTGAGAACACAATCGATAAACTAAAAGCCCAAACCGGTCGAGGCCCATACTGGATTTTTAATGCTTTTTAAATAAATTCTATTGAATTTATGTGCTAAATATGTAGTTATTTGAACTGCGCGCCGAAATTATTTTTTTCGAACTTATAAACACAATTAAACTCCTACACTAATATCACAAATTAAATTGATAAACATTAATAAGTTGATGCTCAATCTGGTATTCTATTAGAAAGATGTTAATGTACTGAAAAATTGTAAATAAATTTATTGTGAAAAATATTTGATCTGTTCGACTTGCTTACACTTTTTTATACTTAAAATGGAAATAGATATTTTTTTGATACTTTGACATTTTGAAAAGAGAGAAAGCGAAGATGCTGAGTGTAAAAAATGTAAGCAAGTCAAACAGACCTATTACCCGGAAGTTAAACTGAATCTCTTGTATTCCATACGAGCGTCTTAAATCTTTAAACTAACGAGACTTTTAATATTGAATTTATTTTCTAGATTTCCATTGGGTACCAGAGCTGTAGTTAATCACTACTATCAGCAATTTAAAGAAATATTTACCGAAGAAGGTAGGAAAAATGTGAGAATAAAACATATTGTACCAGGACAGGCTCCTCGTATTGCATGTACACCAGGCATGCAGCGAGCCCATCAACAGGTGCATTAATCTCATCTTTTTTCCATTTAATGTCGACTATTTTATTCTTTATCTTTCAATTATTTTTACTGAATCAATTTTTATTATTATTTTAGGCGCAACAAGCAAAAGCGGCGCAATTAGCTCAACAGTTGCAACAGGTTCAATCTCAACACTCTCAACATGTAGCACAACAGGTTTGTAAGCTCAGTTTATTTTTTATTTTTTTATATGTAAATGAAATATCAGCAAGAGAACACTTAGCTTTCTTGAAAAAAAAATACAATTATAGTTAGATATATAAATATGTACACATTACAATCTTATAACAGCCATGCACACATTTTCAGCAAATCCGCGCGTCATTTCAGATTTTATCACGGGCTCAAGGGCAACTAACTAATTTGGCCAGTCAAGTAGCCTCGATGAAGGCTATGACAGAAGCTTCTACCTCTGCACAAAATAATCTTACGTGCGTGGACTCGGCAAATATGCCACAAGTTATTCCACAGAATGACGTTACCACATTGAGTTCAGCGCAATCTTTAGCCAATGGTGGCCCTAATGCGTCGACCTCCGTGCAAATTGATAACTCTGCGATGGCAGTAGCAGATAACACTTGTAATGGTTCTGGTATTCTGGTCTTTCAGAAGTCGGCTGGTACTATTAATAACGCGGCATCCACCAATGTTCCAGTTTTGGTAAACTATTTATTTCATAACAGACATTAAATTTGGTGATATCTACGATGATAATCTAATCGCGTTAAGTTTAAGATTTGTTTATTTAATCCTTATTATTTGCAGCAAGCGCAATTACAGGCGGGAACACAGAACTGCATAGGTGAAACTGCCAATCAGAATCAAAGCGAGCCGCCGTTTAAGAAACATTCAAATAATCCAGCAATAAATGCTCTTGTTACTTCCCTCATGAATTCCGCACAGCAATTCCAACAACAAGCTGCAGGTTTGCTACTGCTCTACAATATATATCTTTGCATCCTTTAAGATTATATAATTCTGTTATATGCTTGTAGATTCGTAATATTGATATTGTATGTTATGTGTTTTTTAGCCAATGCTGCAGCTGCAGCTATGAATAACAATACACAAGCTACAAACAAGTCCAACAATGCCGCGATCCTTAGTTTATTAAATAGTACTCCTGCGAATATAGCTCAACGTAAGGTTCAATCCCAAAGGATCTCTCTTAATGCTTCCATACCACCTAGAGTTATCAGTCATGGCAATGTGATTAACGTGCCCAATACCACTGGTCAAGTATGTTTCATTAATTTGTTAATAATTGGTATTTTATATATTTACAGATTTTATATTTATACATTTAATATATTTTAATTAACATATATTTATATGTTTCAACATAAAATTGAATATAATTTTTATCAAATGACATTTATATAATACAATATATTTTTTCAATTGACATTTAATACTTGTAATATAACTGATAGTTAATTATTTGACATAATAGCTATTTTGCCATAAAGTATATAATATTACGTATCCAACTTATTATATTAGGTTTATTATATTAGGTACGCGTGAGTTTAAGCTCCTCCGCTTTAACGGGACAATTAAGTTGCAAGCAACAACCAGTGAAAGCAACTGCTGTAAGACTCGCGCGAGTCCAGGATCCTACATCTACTCTTGGATTATCAATGCCGGGACTTTCGGCTTTGCTTGCTGGTACAGTATAAATTAATGCTGTTTACCAGCAAAAATGTAGAATACAGTTTTTATATTTTAATTTATTACGAATTTAATTTATTAAAAATTCTTTGATTAAATTATACTAAAATTTGAATACTAAATTCATAACTCTACCATTTTTTAATAAACTTTTATACATATAATTTAATATTTTGAACATTTGAAATGAATATTCATCAAATATAATTAAATAGTCTTGTTTTTCTTTTTTATTTAATTTAATAGTAATTCTAGATCAATTTCTTTTTCTATTTTTGTTAGAGAGAGAGAGAGAGAGAGAGAGAGAGAGAGAGAGAGAGAGAAATATAATTTTCTTTATATGAACAGGCACGCCGTCGGCTGACAATCCAATACCCGGAATGAATTCAACTTCATCACTGCTTGAACGACTCACCGCTTCTTCCAGTCAAAGTAGCCAACCAGCGAGTCCAATGACCAACCCGTCTCCAACTAACGTAAATCTACAAGGCGTGAACCTCACTAGTCTGCCGAATTCCATCAATGGTCTACAAAACGTTCAGGTTATTTAAAATAGTAGTTTATTTTTCTCATAGAAGTCAATACAGATTGAAATGAATTAACGTATTGTCCATTTCAGGTATCGTTCCCAGGCTTATCGCAACCTATTACGATGTCGTTGAATGTGTCTCCAACTACTGGTGGAACCGTCACACCTACTGGGGTTATTGTTTCTCTTCCTATATCGTCTGCCACAAATACTTGTACGACAGTATCAAGTGTTAGTATCCTGTTTATACAAGTAATTCTTTTAGTGCAAAACAGTTTAAAGTACAATTCTCTCCATGAATTAATAATAAATAAAATATTTTTTATATATGTATATATAAATTCTCATATATTAAAATATTATTTGTATTGAAAGAGTTAATATCAATGTGTAAAATAGCAATCTTCCCTCATAGGATATGTAAAGAAAAAATAAAAGCATTTTTTAAATATAATCTGAATGCAAACTATCGATTGAGCATGCAAAGAACTTGATCGGTCCAGCCATTATTAAGATCCGATAATTTCGGTCTTCTGTAACTTCGCGTAAAGGAATGCAGCCGGTCTTGCACTATATGATGTTGCTGCGTTTGTCTTAGCGCCGAGACATTGCCGTGTCTCCAGATACATGTAACAAATAAATAAGTTTATAAGTAATTTATATCATCTAAACATTACACTTTTATAGATGGTAGCCGCAACTGTTGTTACAACAGCTATCGCTGGGAGTACGCCAACGGTAGTGATCGCTAATCCTGCCAATGTCAATGCGCACTTGTCTTTACCAATCGGTAATATATAACCATATCCCATCATGAATATTACTGATTGAATTGTATTTCTAAATTTATTCTTTCTTAAATGTTTCATGCTAAATATTTACATTAAAAAAAAAGATATTTTACAAAATTTTTTACTTTATAATTTTATTTATAAAAAACATTATTGAAAGCCTTATTGTTCGTAAAAAACATTAATTAGAAACTTAAGATATGATTACACACATACACACACGTATCTAATATATATATATATCATTTTTGAGACATTTACTCTATTGTTATGTATACAATATTTTTAGATATTTAAAAATTGATCATATATATTTTTCAGCCCAATTAATACCATCTGGAGTGAAAGGATTATCGCAGCAAAATAGGAGTAATAATGCAGTGGCTCTTGCACAGGTAATTTAATACTCTGAAACACTACAACTTTTTTACATTATTACATTATATAATAACGGCATATAATATTTTATAATATTAGAATATCTAGAATTAAGTAGAAAAGATAGAATTTTTATATTAATTATTAAAATATACAGTATAGCATCTTATGCAAGAAATGCATTCATCAACACTATTAATTAATTTACGTAACATTATGTAATTTTAGGGAGGACAAGCAATCCAACTTATTGGATCTCAAAGACAACGATTTAATCATATGACTCGTCAAGTACAATCGAATCAAGTTAAATCGGCTGTCTTATCGAATCAATTGGTAACAGTTGCCAAAACTGTAACGGCCAGTCAGCTGATATTGTCTGGTAATAAACAAGTATTAACTCCTATAATGGGTAAGTCAATGCCAAATCTATATTCATTGGAAATAATAGTATAAGCATAGTATTTTATCAACGATATCTATATAAATCTTCTACTTCGCAGCCGCGACGAAACCTGTGCTTATGGCGTCACAGACGACGCCTTCTTCCCAAGTAGTACCTGTTAATAAACAAACTCTATTGACAAAATCCTTGCATGCTAGGGCTTCTACCGGTCAATGCAGTCAACAGACACAAAGTCTCGGGGTGACTACTTTATCACAACAACAAGTATGTTTTAATTAAGAGATTACTAACTAAACTTTTTTTTAATATTGTTTTAATTTTTTTAATATTTTAATATTTAATAAACTTAATTTTAATATATCAAGTAATATTGTCTTATTCTAAATTAAAAGAATCAGTCTCCTTTGCATAGGAACTAAGAAATGATTATTTTGATTTTACAGCTTCAGCAGTTACTAGCTGCACAGCATAAAGTTGCCGTCGCGACGGGAAATTCTCAAAATAGGACGCAAATTGAAGCTCAGAGAAATTCTACGTCTGCCCCAGGGGAAGACCCCGCCTGAATATGTTCAAATAAATGATAACGATCATGTTACGTCGAAATAATTGAAGCCCGCCCCTGAAAGAAATGTAAAGAGGCATTTGTATATTACATCATGATTATCAATGAGATTTTAATTTTTGCATATGAAAATTGTATAATGAATTGCGTTTTTCTTTTAAGTCATTTATTTAATTACAAAGAAATTTTACTCTAGCAACAATATACAGAAATATTTTACCAAATCAGTATTACGTAATATTTATGATCATGTGCAAAAAATGCGGTTCTCTCAAATATCTGCCTTAAAATGTTACTTTAGGGAAGGTTTCAATTATTGTACATATAACTTGTGTATATATATATATATACACACACAATACGATTTGTTTTATATTAAAAACATAATAAATATTCCAGTTTTTATTGATCTTCATCCCTTTTTTAGCACCAATAACAATTCTTGTATTCTTAATCTATTTTATGAGTACTGACAAGAACAATATCAAAACTTACAAGCCTATTTTATTTAATATATTAAAATTTATTCCGTTATTTTCGAACTTTTTTCCAAAGAACTGTCATTTATGGTAACATTTATTTGTTCATTTTGATATGCCTGTATATACAGTTTTTATTTGTAATCGTAAAAAAGTATATATATGTTATACATACACAAAATATTTTTTTGGTATTTTTAACATATAAAATGTCAAAAAATATCCATACATAAAACTCTAAAAATCTAGCAAAATATGTAGATTGCATTTTTTTAACCTTATCATACAATGTTTATCGGATATCTACTATTCCATATAAATATAAAATCAAAACAAAATAAACAATCGCTAGCATTTAAAAAATACCAAAAAGATATTTTATTAATACTTATGAAATAGCATTAAAACTGTTTATAAAATGAATATTTTCTTATATTATTTCCTTTACAAGTCATTTGAAATTTATATCTAACAAAGTATTTTTTTTAATCAATCTATATTTTCGTTATTTTTTATATATATTATATAAACAGAATTAATCTGGTTGCTGACTTGAGTCATTCATTAGCATTTATTCTACTTATCCTACTTTAAATAAAATAACACAACAATAAGCGTAACCATTCACATTGTAATAACACCACGTAAGATTTTTATATCAATATTTTATAAAAAGGAAGATTTGTCAAAGAGATTAACTTTTCTTTTATAATACTTCTTTAATGAATTATTCATAGATGTAACAAATAGAAAAACAGTTTATAACAAAATAAAATTTAACTCGTTAATATCAAAATCGCATCGTTTAAATACAAATGTTTAAAAAATTGTATTGTTTAAATCTACAATGAGTAAAAAAATTATTTGCACACCTATTTGGAATTTAATAGGAATATTTCACAGCAACTATTATTTATATTTTTTATATTCTCATTTTGTGAACAAAATTATCCCAAAGTATAAGCAAACTTTCTTTTATACGTTATACAATTCGGATCTTGTACAAAATAAAATATGTATATTCTCTAAAATAGATAATCATAAACTCAAATATTAAACATATATAAAAAAATTATTAAATATTATTAAAAGCTAAACTGGTCATAATCAAAGTAGTTATAAAATTATGTTTCGAACGCAATATATAATCTGTATAATCTATAACAATCAAACCTAGCTGTACGATCACAAAAGATTTGTTACGTTAAAAAAAAAGATAATTAACGTTAGAAAGATGATGACAAATTATTCTATAATCTCTCTTAAATATTAAGATGTTCTTAAACTATTTATTCTAGTTTCACAACCTCCAGATTCGGTATGTTTCAACAACTTCTTAAACGATAACAAAATTATGTTAGAGGTAGTTACCATTGCATAATTATTTTTATTAAAATTTTTCAGAAAACGTTTGCAGATATTTACTATATAAAAGTTATAAGAGAGAATTAATGTGTATATAGGAGACAAAAGAATCTGAACAAAAGAATCTCTTATTCAATATATGCGTACGAATATATATAACGAGCGATAAATAATTATAATGAAGATAACTTATACTCTTATATCCATTGAAATTTTGAAAAATTTTGGTCTCATTACTATTAACATATGTCTTATAATTAGTAAAAAAAGAAAAATTCTAGAAAATTGTGATGAAGAGACTTTACAGTAACGGAAAAAGAAAATAATTATACGTTAGATTATATTGATTGAATACAAAAAATTACTTTTAAAGTTAAAATAATAATTATTAAAGTAAAAAAGTATTTAGGATAATATCTAAAATCATATATGTTTGAACATATACATTCTTTAAAGAAACAAATATTGTTCAAACAAATATTAAAAAGAATGAAAAAGATGTCATCTTCTTTAAATGACTATCTTTTTTAAATGACAAGTTGTTTATTTAGAGAAAACTTATAGTTTGGAAACATGATTTCCGGATTCAAGTTTGTTCCTTCGATATACCCTCAAAATCAGCTGTAATTTTTTATATATCATATAAGCAGAACATACCATGAGATTTTTTAAATTGTAGACTAATAATTAGAGAAACAGTTGTATATATAACAGTTGTAAATAACTTAGGGATAATTTTTTTTATTCAAAAATAGAGTCACTATTTATAGTTAAAAAAATAATCATTTAATCTTTAATATATATATATATATATATATATATATATATATATATATATATATCTATTCCAAATTCATAAAATATCATTTTCTTTTCTGAAGTTTAGTCTACGCATCGCCCTTTATTTTCAGTTATTTATTATTCATATTGTACTCATCTCGATATTTTTCTTAAAAAAAAATTGGTTTTCTAGAGTTTCTTTCTAGAGTCAAAAATACCGATGAGTTTAGAATCCCATGTTCATCGATATATCAGTCTCTTTATGTGAGATAATGTACCAATTCACGCAAATATCGTTATTATCGTTGATTTTCCAAATCAGTAGATTTGGATTAAGAGTAGAATACTGTTGCACGTCATAAAGACACTTAAGATGCATATTGCATTTTGGCACGTATTCGATAATTGTGCTTGTGTATTCAATGTTTCATCTTAATTATATCTTGCAAGAACATACAAAAATATAGATGTTTTCATAGAGTCGCGGATAGTTAACTTCGAATATCATACATATAAAATAAAAAGTAAAAGGCATTTATAGTGCTGTATATATAAATCTATGTATAAATTCATTATCTCTAAAAATTTTATTTTGTAATTACAATAACGATAAAATATTTCAGACTATAATGTTAAACTTTCAGGTTAAAATTATACATTTAGATATCTAGATGGAAAAGTAACAATAAAAAGCTTTGTAAAAGGTTTTTAAAATTTTTCAAAATCTTTGATTTATATTTTTACAAATATCTCACAAAATATTTATGAAAATATAAATATACCATAGAGATACACATAATTAAACTCATCTTATAGAACATTTTAATTTAAATGTTAAATTATATTGTATTTGATATATCATATAAAATAATCATGAAAACTCGATGACAATAATAAAAATCATGAATTGATTAATTTTTCCTTTTAAAATTACTGAACAATTTGTGTTACTTTTCGTACGTTTGAATATATAAATGCATTAAAATATTTCAATCTCATCATTTTATAAATCTTTTTATGATTAATTAAATAGCGGATATATGTTCTTGCAAGCTATTATCTAATAAGACACATCTTTAATTATATATGGTAACAATAACAAGCTATTATCTTATTTTTATAGCAAGTTTGTGGATGGTTGATCTACTTCCGGCCGACTATCCGGAGATTTAAGTATTTCAGCTTGCTCTGGATTCTTTTCCACTTCCCATTCACTTTCTGGATCAGAGAATATATTCGCGCTATCCAGTATATCGTCTTCTACCGATAAATCCGACAAATTCTCCATGCTTCGTAGATTTTCGTCGGTATAAAGAGACTCTGTAGTTACTGCACATATTTTTTAAAATTTCAATTAAAAATTTATTTAGACTAACGATTAAAATTGGATAATTCAATTTAATATTAAAATATTGTCATAATCATGAATTGTTGATGTTTCTTATGAAAATAAAATGTCAATTACCGTCAAGTGTGTGCTGAGATAACCATGAAGGTTCATCCCATTCATCGAATTGGAGTTTTTTATTGGTCTCAACTTCATCTATAGAAAGCATGGTATGAGATTCTGATTCCGTTACATCGAAGATTTCTGTCACTTGCACTTTATTGTTATCATCCATGTAATAATATGCTATTACTGCCTCTTGATCCGAAGTTGCCTGGTAAAAGTTATAAGATTCGATGTAAAAATTGATTTTAAAATTTATTTAAACTATATTTTAAACATAGTTTACACTATTATTCTTATTACTCACTTGGAGAATATTTTCGAAAGTATCGTCCACTGATGCAAAGTCACTCATATTTATTACACAACTCGATTTTCTTGAATCTTTCCATTGCTCACTATAACAAAAAATGTTTTAAACAATAATGAACATTAATTCAAAAATTTGTTAAATGTAATTTTACAAAAGAACTATCTCCAATAAAATTACTTACCATTCGTTGTATTGAAGAGTCAAATTCAGATTCTTTTGCTTTTTATATATAATGTCTGTTTCTTCTATAGCTTGCACATCGTACATATCTGTAAACATTTGAAAATATAAGAATCCAAATGTCAAATATTTAGGCCATATTCTTTTCACATGTGTTATATTTATAAGGCAGACAATAAAAAATATTATTATAATTTAAAAATTTATTAATCAATTTAAAGATTCAGAAAACTTATTGATGGTCGGGATATACTCACTCGAATCATATTCCATAATGTTGAAATAACATTTGATTGTTTGAGGCAAAGGCTCGGCATAGACATTGATCTTTGGGAACATTATACTCAATTGTTCCAAGAAAAGTTTAGTTAATTCTATTAAATTATGTCGTAGTTTCGGGACACTCGTAATGAATCTGAAATAAGAAAAATATGCTTTTCATTAATTTCAAAGCAAATTATAAAATATTCCAAGCATTTAAGTATATTACAAGCAGACATCTGTCCGTCGATTTTCATTTATTATCTTTTTTTTTATCTTTTGCACCTTTACAAAGTATATAAATTCGCAACTAATATAAAAATTCGCGCGCATATTAGAGTGCTTTCATAAAAGAAACTGATAAAAACTCAATATGTCAAAATATATTTACAATTGAAAATAAGATAGTAAATGCTTTGATGCTTTGATAATTTTTCATAGATACACCTTAGGGTTTAGGGTATGACGAAATAAAGAAAGCATTACATCTGAAAATTTTATGCTTACCGAGAATGTGTTAAATGTTTATTGCGAGTAAGTGCCTGTTGCGGGATACGCAGAATATTTCCGACTACTTTGTATTCCAAGGTACGAGTTTCTATCTTGTTACCAATCAGACTACCAATGACATGCATGATGTTAAATACAATATCACAAGTGATAATTATGCATGAAATTGCATCAATTGACTAAATCTGTGATATGTATCAACGTTGACAATGTTGCGCATGCAATGCAGTGCAATAGAAAATAATAAAACAAAACTTAAGGTGAGATTCCTCTAAAGGATTACCTATTGCAATCTCTTAAACTTCAAAAAATCTTCAAAAAATTTATAAAATATTCGAAATAATATAAAATAATGAAGCCAGCAATATTCAATTTAATTTTTATACAGATAATCACAATAGATTTATTCTCATATAAATTATAAATTTTTTCGTTCAGTTAAAATAAAATAAGGTTTTCAATCAATATGTCATCGAGAAATGTTTTTCAAAACGAAGCATAATAATTTTTATTCTAAAAATATATAAATCTATACTTTATATAAAGAAATAGTAACTACAAAATTTCGAACACGAAAACAAATATATGTATATAAAATCTCAAATTTTTATATTTGTTTTTTTTTTTAAACAAAAAATATTTGCTTTGAAAATCATCTTCTAGACAGAAATATTTTTTAATGATTGATCTGCAATATTTAATAATATTAAAAAATATTAATTTACGAAGTATATACATATATTTGCAGCATGCAACATCACCAATTAATGAAAATAAATTAATGAAAAGCATTGAATATGATATTTATTTTTAAATATATATGCGTGCATTTGTATAAAAATTCCTCCATTTCCTATATGAAGCATATATGTGATGCAATATATTTACATGCACATATATTTCAATAGCTACTTACTTTGTGATTGTAGCGTACATTACATCAGCCGGTAGCGTGCAAGGCAAACTCAATAACGACAGCAACTTCATGCTACGATGTTTGAATAACCAGTTAATAAGTCCCTTGTTGGCCGAATCTATAGCATCTTGAAATATTGTCATCACAGTCTCAGGCATATTAGCTACCAATGCTTCCTAAAAATGGAATGTCAAGAACATAAAAAAAATAAGAATAATTTAATAATATAATTTAAGATTATTTAAGAAAATTAATTGAATTTTTTAATTAAACTTTAAAAGAGTGAAATATAAATATTATCAAATATATTATTGTTGAAAATATTGTGAATCTCTCTCACCTGTCTGTGCATTTTACATTCCAAACATTCTGGATCATATTCCATACTATCGTCGATCGTTTCCTGAACTATGTATGTGGACTGAACCGCGAGACACCTCGTGCAGTTTAGTAGATTATTACGATGTAGAAATCGCAATGCATCGTCAAATCCTTGCTTACACATATTCGAGAGTATCTATAATTTAAAAGTATATTAAATTATGTTTATTTAATACAGTATCAAAAGACATAATTAATATTTTCATTTTTACCTCCGTTTTAGGCGGAAAGAGTATTTTCGTGAACCTATACATATTTTGTCTGGAAAGTTCTATGCTTGTATTGGCGACATTGACCTGCAAGATACAAGAATATGTATAATTAATGATAATTATAAAATCTAATCAGGATTAACTAGGTGAACGTACGCTCATTAAATTAATTACATGTATTATCGAAGATATTTAAATTTTTTTAACAAGAAATTAGTTTATTAATACGCGCAATCAATACGTACGTGAAAAAGTTGAGATGAAATGTCCCTCGGACATATATCGCTTTCTCCGCAGAACGGACTAACGGTAATAGTATTTTCATCGAGCGTAGGAAGATTATCGCTAAAACCACCGTCCATGTATCTGATGCCGTGGAATCGTGGTGGCAGCAAACCAGAAAATAGTGGCACGAATGAAGAGGCTAATAGAGCCTGTAGACAACCGAAAACATAAAAGACTAAATAACTCCTCAAGGAAAAGAAAAGTTGTTACAATTGGGATGAAAAAAGACTTTAAAATTTGTGCATACACGAAATTTTTCTGAAGAGATAGAAAATTATTTTCCAAGATATATCCTGATCCTTCGTTTTACTAAAAATTTATCGCGAATAAATGTTTCACAATCTAACATACAATATATACTTTTCTTACCTGCATCAAATCATCCTTTGAGTTGAATTGAGAAACGATCACATTCTTACCGTCATAGACTCTCGTTAGAGAGATATGCAATTTTCCGTTAACACGAATATGTGCGTCATCTGGTAAAAACTGGAATAAGAATAAGATAGTAAGAATAAAAATTAAAATAGCTGTAAATGTAACATGCACCTCTATTATAAGTAATCTGAATTAGAGATTTATATAAATATAATAGCTCTATTGCTTGCACTTTTTGCACTCATTTTCAATATCTTAATTCACTTTCTTTCTTTTCAACAAATATACATTTGTTCAGTCAAAATTGCCAAAATGCGCAATTACTATTCTATCTAAATGAATTTAGTTTGCAGAGCTCGAAGTTTCGTTTTGCATATTTTACATTGTTGGATAATGCCAAAAATATCATTCATGTCAGGTAAAAAATTTTTTTGCACGAATATTTAATACAAATATAAAAGTACATAAATATGTATAAACATATTTCATATATATGATTTATATTTATATGTGATTTTATATATGTCATGAATATTTATGCATATTTGTGTATGTTTATACATATTTATATATATTCATGCATGAAAAATTGTTTACCGAGAAGTAGAACCAGACTGCCAGACGCAAATTCTAATATGGAATGTCATCATTCTTTATTCCACTCCACTCACCTTCCGCAAGCCATCCAGTAATGTCTCTTGTATATTGAAAGATGGACTGAACGGTCCGAGCGTACGTTGTCGTGCTTCACGTGCCACACGTAATACGTTGCTCGTCATTTCCCCTAAAAAGAGAGAAAAAATAATCATGAATCAGAGCAAGACCAATCTGAGATTATTATTCGCGAATTTGCCACCGATACATCATTGGAATTCGATGAATCCATCCATTTGCGATACTTAATGGAGAGGCTGCATAAGTTATCGAATGAAGCAAGTTCTCAAATAAGAATATTCGAAAGTAGATATAACAAAACAAAATGCAAAGTCCCGTTAATAATCATATTATCGCAATTTCACGCAACCAATTTCTTTAAGTAAAATTTATTTAATCAAATATATTAAAGGATTCACGGTTGATATTCATAATCAAGTTCTATTTTAAGAGACGTTTTAACCGAAGAAATACAATCGCTTACAAATGTTTAAAAAAGATCATTTTAAAATTTATACAAAATTTATAATGTAAAAATATGTTATACGTCAAGTAATTTTAAAAAGATCCTAATAATTGTAAATGTACAAGAACAATCTTATAAATAATATTAAAATGATATGAATATGCCTTTTAATTTATCACATTTTAAGATAGTTTTAACTAAAGAATGAAATCTATGTATCATTCAACACAAAGTTACAGATAATTAATATCATTTTTTAGAGATACAAATCCATGTATAATTTGCAAATCTGTATGTATATATATATATATATATATATATATATATATATATATATATGTATATATATATATATATATATATATATATATATACATATATATATATATGTGCAGATTTATGAAC
>Ga0157364_1003449_pt1 | contig 15324 bp, 7 predicted proteins | sample AttsexASBM2_FD_111476 | JGI IMG/M metagenome (GOLD analysis project Ga0157364, IMG submission 111476) | Fungus gardens microbial communities from leaf cutter ant in Ribeirão Preto, State of São Paulo, Brazil - Atta sexdens ASBM2 | ecosystem: Host-associated > Fungi > Mycelium > Unclassified ...
ATCGGACTTTTGCATTAAAGCGCTCTGCAAGAGAGCCTAATTAAATGAATGTACATGTAATAGTAAATAACTTTTTGTATGCATATTTTAATTGTATATATTTGCGGGTTTGCGTGTGGCAGATAAATGTAAATTCTTCCTTCCTGAATATGCAATGTTTCAAAAGCTCGCTCACGCCAACAACCGTTATTTTCTACCATACTTTTTGAGAATGATTGACGAGTTTAAGCGGCGGGAAGCGGCGGGACTCTGAAAAATAATTAGCTGCTCTAATTGACTCCATTATTTACGTAGAAATAACCTAGCCACCCCTGACGTAAAAATTCGAATTAAAATGACGGTCGAAAACGAGAATATCATATAAGCACGCGTAGACGTTCGCAGTTTCGCACACATTCACACGTGGTGGTGGTTGCTAAGGTTGCTCGACTGCTGGAATAATTGAAATTGATCGTTGTGGAAATGCCTCTTCTATATCCTTCCGTTTCGCTCGTTCTCTGCAGTCCTTTTAACTAGCACGTCCGAGAACTATAGGTGTATAAATAACGCTCTACTAATTTTTAAAAGGTTTAAAGCTTTGTGATTAATGCACGTAGCCTCATACTAATAATACTGTTAAAATATTTATCTTAGGAAACTTTTCTGTTACCTTTCATTTATTTCAATCGCAGTTAATATTGTTAGCGTTAACAATATTATAATATATCATCGTACAATACAATAATTATATTAAAACTCTTTAAATATTAACAAAACGAAATAGATATACAGATATCCCATTAAACGCTCAGTTAAAATAAAATAATCCACGTTTTTCTGCAAGAACATTCATTATATCTGAACAAATAGCACGATTTCCCGCACTCTATTAATGGATTACCATTACTGTAAAAGAGAGTACGTCGTAACGACCGTTTCAACAATTCTACACATGCCAGTAATTCAAATGGCGACCACGTTTACAACGGTGATCCCGCTAACCACAGATTTACTGTCACGTACATGGTTTTATCGGACAGAGTGGTCGATATACACTTTATGCTTTTGACCTTTGTTGTAATATGTACACTCCGGTACATTCGTATTTTTTATTGCATTTTTAAAACATGGTGTAAATTGTTGCTACGGATTAGATACCGTTGTTTTGGAATATTAATAGATGCGCACATAATATTAAGGTAAATAACGCTTAAAATTCAGAAAAAGATAATCACTATTGTCTGATCTAAATAAATATCAACGTCACATACATTAAAAATTTCTGTTTAAAATAGATAATTTCTAAATATTAATGATTACACGTGATAATAAAATAAATATTCGTGTGCCATGTTATTGTGTACGAAGAGCAAGAAAAATTTCCGGTATAAATAAACGTTGCCGGTACTATCAGGATAATTTCACGCCTTCAAGCTGAGATTTGATCCGACATTTTTTTTCTGCAGCAAATGCAACTGCCGTCTGTTAAATTGCGGCGAGCCACGAAAAATACGCACGGTCAATCGATTTATTCCCTCATATATTTCAGGATTACGAAAGTCCGAGGTCGGAATCTCCAGGAATATTTACGACCTGACCTGCCCAACGATACATCAAGTGATAAAACCAAGCGAATCGACTTTTTTTTTTAATATCGAGCACCGAAGAGTAACACAAATAAAGATTGTGCCAAATCCTGGAATGATGCACGTGACATACGTACTTGCATACATGAACCAAAATCGACTATGAAATTATATTGTATATACATTCTATTGAATTCGCGTTTGCATTTGAAGAATACGTTATATGCATGCGAAATTTCACATTAAGGCACATTTTAATTTGCATTTCTATCAATGCTTTAATTGTTATATTATACCGAGCGTAATAGAAATGTATAAAACTTTATCAATTAATATATAAAAAAACCACTCGCAGAATTTAATTCTTTTCATGAAAGAGTGGAAATATAATTCACGGAATATAAAGATATATTTATCGTTTTGTAAAAAATATACAGTATTTTGCAGAAAAAAAAAGAATCTAAATAAAATTATAATCACATCGAATTTCCATTTAAGGCTTACAATATTTGCAGAGAACTTGTGATTATTGGCTTAATCACGGAATTCTTGAAATGACTATTCTCGACATCCAAAGTATATTTCCCAATTTAATGGATTATGTGAATGGTTTTACTGCGGCTATAATCCTGTATATCGGACTGGAATGTGTATAAAGAAAGAAAATTTGAAATCGCAGAAAATGCATTTATATCAAAAGATGTTTAAAAAGATAATCGATGTATTAGCTCTTAACTGACTCTATATAATTATACGTAATTCAATTAAAGAAATATTAGATTACATAGAAGTTTTTTTTCAAGTTTAATATTCTCGCATCCCGGTTTCCCTTTCTATTAAATACTTTCTATTAAATGGAATTAGTTACGTTTATTTTTGATAACAATTGCTAAATGAAAATGACAAATGTTCCGCAAAAAAAAAAATAAAAACTTGAAATTGGTCACACGTTTCACAAATCGTTTTTAGCGCAAATTTAATTGACGTGAGTCCTGCCATACGATTGAAGCTGATTATTAATTATTCTGCTGCGCCATTTGCAGAACAGCAAAACAAAATAAAAATTATTGGAAGATGAAGAGGTGAAAAGCTGAAGGATACTAATTTTCGTCGGCAAACGATTTCTCGGTAACGGTACAAAAGAAAAAAATGGAACATGCTGAAAATTAATTAGTTATCTATCAACGAAGCGGAAAAATCAGAGAAACAAACTTTCATATAAAATATAGCAAAATAAAAAATAATTGATTTGTCATATAAATATAATACATTTATTATATTAATATATATAAAATGCGTAATATTCACACATTTTTTTTACAATTTTTATACGTAATATACAATAAACTCTCATTCTTAAGAAATTATTATTATTAAGAAAATGCTTCTAAAGAACTAAAATTCTTTTCAAAGAATTTTTCATATAGCAAATAATTATCAAAAGAATAATTATCAAAAGAAAAGATTTAGCAGATGAAAACGATTCGCCCTTCTTTGAAGAATATATATTAGAAGATGAGAAATGCAATATTAAATCTTCTTATCTGATCATTCTTTGATGTGGAAAGATGATACGTTTGTTTCTGGACTAAAGAAGTAGGAAATGTTATTTGTTACTAGAATCTATATTTCGTGAAGATATTATTCGCTAGCGCGTCTCATGACAAAAACGAGTCTGCCGAGGACGAGTATAAATTCGATGCAGACTACACCACGAAAACGGGCCACGAAGTAAGTAAAATATTCGTACACACGACATCCACGGTACATTAGATATAAAGCTCCGAAAGATACAAACGTATTTCCTATAAATCACCATGGAAAAATAAAGCGTGAAAGTGTCGAATAATGAGAGACATTTTGCAATTCAATGGCTTTATGACTCGCCTGGGGAAAACCGAAAATAATTTTAATAAAAATATCATTTCAAGTGACAACATTGTATAACACAATAATATTTTTAAATGATTCAATTGATATTCGTAAAGCAATAAGTAAACGTTAAATTAATATTAAATATTAACATGGTTCACATTTCTTTCATTTGAAAAAGTAATAAAAAACTAATAAAAACGTTTTTTTTTTATTTATTAAAACTTATTAAATTTATACGCGGTTTTTATTTTATATATATATATATATATATATATATATCTTTTTTATGTAGACTTTGTTTTGTTAAATTAATTTTTCAACAATCGTGAAAAGACATTCATTCGTTTGTTGATTGTACAAAAATCATCATTATATCCTTTGTGTTTATTTTTTAAATAAATTCACTTCAAACTGTGTCTAATACTACTGGTTCTACTATTTAGCTTACAAAAAAACTCTTAGCTCACAATTTTTAAATCAAACGTAAATAAATAAAGTGCCTACTTCAATCTACCATATTCATTTAAAATAACAATTTATATTAGGGACACATATAACAAAATCATCATTGAAAGATATTCCACATTTATTCTCTATCACAATTATCCGGTTTGACTCCACGTACGCTCACATGTGCCATGAAAGTTTATAGTTTCTAAGCCACCAAGAATAACCGTGGCAATGAAGAAATACGGGATAGAATCTTGTCAAGAAAAATTTTCCGTAACGGTCGCGCTAACGGAAAGCCGCGAACCTTCATCCGTGACTTCGTAACTCTCTCACGTCTCTATTTTAAGCCATCTCCGTAGCGGACGATCTTTACGATTTTCCGAACCGCGGATCAGATGAAAATAAAGCTCTGCAACAGTTTTGTAGCTTCTTCTTTATCCTTAGCCACTCTTTCCTCTGTCGCGCGATTTTGTCTTCGTGCACTTATGCGATCCGGTATATCGTATAAAAGATTAAATCATAAGATTGATAACTAACCATAAATTTTAGTAAATTCCGTTTCTATAGAATTTAACCCGTAGCGACGATTCGATTTTTTGACGCGTACGAACGACAAGTGACGCGGCCGTAAAAATTTAATTAATATTTTGCGCGCTGTAGAGTGACAAATTTCAATTTGAAAGCGGCTCTTTGATTCTGCATTCGATTACGGAAAACCTTTAGAGAACGAAGGGGTACGCGGAGTGCACAAACAGCTATTGAAGAAAATGGCGGATGAATGGCATATACTCGCAGAATTTTCAGAAAGATCCTTTGTCAAGGAGACCCCGGCACTGTTTGGCGCAAACATCCGCGAAAGGTGGGCGACATCAAAGGCAACACAGATAATTGGTTCGAGCTCTGCCAAAGCGGCACGGCGCGACAGGTGAAGATTGCGGGATTACGTAGGTGCAGCCCACAAACGCAATCACGAAGGAGAAATTTCGCTCTGGAAACTATCGGTATCGTATATGTGTGTTTATTTATAGGATGTTGCTCTTAACTGACGCCGAGTATCTGATCCAGCGGATCCGGATTTTGAGTAGCGACGGAGCGGTTACAAAGGATAACCGATGACAAAAATCAATTTCTCTGATCACTCGAGCATTAGCTTATTAATTACCGCGTCTTTTCAAAGAATAAATCGAGAAAGTCGATAACGGAAGTTTCTTTCACAAGTTCTTTTTCGAAGCAACGTCATCAATTAAACTTTTCTAGCTTAACTATTGATACTCTGAAGGATACGACCTCTTTGAGAATACGGATATTCAATAAATTGGTAAGCTATATAAAAAAATCTAAATCATAATTAGTGCAATATTCGATCAATATTGAACGATTATGGAAAAAAAATTCAATTCAATTTGGATAAAGATTTTGACACAATGAAATTCATTAATGCAATTACAAACATAAAATTCATATTTTATACCGTTTCTATATCGTGGAAGCTATTTTTTTTTCGCATCCGAGAATAGCGGATTATCTGACCAAATCTACGCGAAACGAGTTTCTTTTTCTCCTTTTCATCCCCTTTTCGACACTGCGTTACTATCTCGTCAGACTTGACTTCTAACAGAACTCCCTAAGTCGCTCGTTCAATCTCGGAAGCCCGATGCCAATCCGACTTGCCTGTCCTCCAAAAACCGCAATAACATTTTTTTATGTCCCTCTCTGCCTTTCCCTCTTTTAATTTACATACAATTTCGCAGTGAACTAGTACTAGTCGTACTTTATACAACTTCTTTCAGACCCCGGACGTAATCAAGGATCCTGATAAGTAACATTGAAAGGAGTATATTTAGGATTAACGTTCGCTAGAATGATTTTCTCATAGAAACGAAAAAGAGAGAAAAATTTAATAAAACAAATACCACACATTCCCTACTATTTAATACTTTCCTGTATTCTTCGCTGTTCTTTCTTAAATATTTGTTTGAATAAACCCGTCAAATTGTAATAAGAAATATTTCCTCGAGAATAAAAGAATTTATTCATTATATGTATACAAGAAATATTAACATTTAACAGCTTGTCAGATGCAGAACAGTTGAAAGTCTGTCTTAGAAAAGATGAAGTAGCTTTCGAGTATTTGTAAGTCTTATAAACGTTTAAGGGAAAGGAATATCTACATATATTTATCGCTAGAATTTCAGATATGAAGAAAATTTATAAAAAAAAAAAAATCTTTGAATGATACACCGATATGCTTACTATGCAAATAATAATATTTTTGAAGCACCAAACGCAATATCAGAATACTCCTATCGCAAACGGAGTGCGGGATGAAATTTTAAGAGAGACAACCGTGCGTCTGTGCCAGATTTCATCAGATTCTCTCTTTCTCTCTATATTCTACAAAAAGGGAGCCACGCTTTATTCGACCCGCCGCACGAAGATTATGGAGGATAGAAGCGGAAAGCAGACGTCTGCTTATTGACAGGTCGTCATTGATTTTCTGCCAAATCGGACGAATCACCGTTCGTCGGCTTAACGAGCTGCCCCGGTGACTTTCGCTGACATCTCTTCACGGTTCACAAAAGCGTCATTTTCCTTCTTTTAGTGCCGTTTGCGAAAATCGCCATTATTTTGATCCTTTGATAAAGCAGATGATAGAAGACGATTTGCGAAAAATAACAAAAATAAAATTATACTGCTAAAGAGAGGTATACGTATGTTATCGAAATCTTTTCACAGAAAGAAAAGATCAATTTCTTTAATTCCTCCTATCAATTTTCCTAACATTAATTTTCCGTTCTATGTCGTATCAATCATTATACGATTTTAATTATCGTTAAATTGAAATAGAAATAAGTCGTACAAGCGCATCGACCTAAAATCTTCCAGCATAATGAAATTATTCCCGTGAGAAATGAGGGAGAAGGAGGAACACGTAAAGAAAGTGAAATTACCGTGCCAGGGATGCGCCTATTGGAGATTTCTTACTTTATGGATCAGATCGCGTACTTCCAGGAAATTTATTCCACGCAGTAAAACCGCCCTCGCTAAAGTCCCGCGCGATGGCAAGTATCCAAGATCGGAAAGTCGTTATTCAGCCCATAAATTAACATCTGCGGTCACTTACATACGATGCCTCGTGCTTCTTGAAGAAATTCTCAGCAGATAAGGCAATGATACTGCCTTGCTTATGAAAATATATGATCGCATTATCCGATAGTTAATGATGAAGTTTTCTAGCAACGTCAGCTTTTTACATTATACTTAATATATTCAACGTAGATATAGGTATAAATCGATAATATCATAATGCTGCCTTGCATATGTTAAATGTAAATGCAACATGTATATAATGCAATATAATCTTTACAACTTTTAAAAAGTGAATCTCACTTTAATGAAATCTCACTCTTATATACAGATTGAAAATTGAGCCACTCTTTTTCAAGACTGGCTCAATTTTCACTCTTTGGAGTGAAATTCCACTCCCAAGAATTTGAAAGAGTAATATATAATGTAAATTCAGATAAATGTATTAAAAAAAATAAGTTTCATGAAAAATCCTATTTTTATATGATTGCTATCATTTAACAAATTTTTTATATATAATCAAATAAATTTAATAATCTTTTTTACATTATATTTTACGATAAGAATATTTGAAGCGAAAATAATGAGCGCGTTTGTTTAAAGTCTAATAAAAAATAAACCAAACTCTCATCTCGTATTGACTCGAACGATATTTCTCCAAGATATCATTAACTGCACGAATGTCTTTCGAAAGTGATGTTGATGGCAACTATGCTCGAAAGGAATGTATTATCTTTTTGCGATGCAATTTCGTTTCCATATAGATCATCAAGGACGAAGCTCACATTGCCGTTTACCTATCTACACTTTGCTTTTATTACCAGACGGTGGATCGTGATAAAAAAAGCACAGACCTGTTTCATTCTCGTATCAGAACGTCATTCTCTCGTCGGCAACTCTCTCTCGCATTTACTCAAGTAGCATCGTGCTGAACAGATACGCATTTAAATTTATCTCACGTCATTTCATAAAAATGAAAATTGTGTTGCTGAGAATATCATTAAGACGTGCTTGCCGCAATCGTTTTCTTTTGAGATGCAGCTAGGGATAGATGTGCGCACGAAAAGAATAATTTTGTTGAAATACCTATTTAAAAATTTAGCTACAGATCTGAAAATAATTTTGTTAAACTATCAAAATAATTATGTAGGATGTTCAAGCTGGTTGTTAAATAAATTTTTTCCACATTGGTCATTACCTATGTTTGAATTTCCAACATAAATAAAATTATTTTCAGAGCTGTATCTACCTAAATTTTTAGATATTTCAATAAAATCATTCTTTTCGTTCAGTTTAAATAATATCACGTATTATTCGAACGATTTTAATTTAAAAATGTAATATATGTATAAATGATTCTAACATGTACTCACTTAAACGTAAATCCAGCGTTCACATCCTCAAATGTTTCATTTCAACAAGAATTAATCCACGTTATTTAAAAACAGAAAAACTTTATCTTTATTTCTTCCATATTTTTGAAATTTTATATAATTTGCATTAAGTATCTAATTATTTTGTTTTTTAATCATTAAATTTTAAACTCTAATTTAAACTCTAATAAACTCTAATTTACATGCTAAAAAATTGAGCTATTTTCATAATCTTTTTTTCGTTAATAATTACATAAATAAACAAATTCTGTTTAATACTTTTAATAAATTTGATTACTTACAATTTGAAAATTGTAATTTCTATGTTTATTAAACTTTTTCAGTTTTAATTAATTCTCAAAATATTAAAATGTATAATAATTGCCAGGATGTATATAAAATAAAAAATAAAACAAAATAATATGTACTAAAAAAAAAGTTACACAAATTACAGACTACATATTTTTTCAAAGATAGAAAAGCGTAAAAAAATAACTGACCACGTGTTATTGATTTTTGACAATTTGTTGAGCTTTAAACTGGATTTACTCAAAACTATTTTTTTCCTTTTTTTGAGTTAACTCATTTTCACACAACACTGTCCAATTCATCTCTTTGAACAAAAATTTCTCTGCGTTCTGGAAATAACTGGAATAATCTCGATAGCCTGCCGAAGTGCATCAATGGACAGTGCCGATAACGAAAAATCGTCACCAAATTCCCAGGCGTAGTTTACGGTTTGCCAATTCGAAGGAGGATTAAGCTTTGCGTCAATTTGCATACATATAGTCGATCACTTAGAATGTCGCGATAAAACGTTTCAGTTGCAAGCCGTAAAAAAAAACGATAATTGGTTATCGAGTTCATTGATTTCCGAGAATCGTCTATTACGCGCGCTACTACGCCCTGTCACGTTTTTCTTTTCATCCCTATGCGTACATCTCATCATGAAATAAATAAATCCGATGCATTCAACACATAGCGTCAATCTGAATTCAATTTTCTGGCGGGATCTCGCGAGGGAAAGGTACCCGTAGGAGGGCTGCAAAATGCTAAGAGAAATGGCTTTGGTAGTAACGATAGTTCCATCCTATAGCAAATACACACTTTTGCAGAAAATTCATCTAGGAAAAGATATGCAGTATAATGCTTGCAAATATCATACTGTTTTTTTAAACTAATTTTTCAATTGAGAACTACAAAGCTCAATAGAATAAATTAATTAACAACAAAAATACCTATAAGAGCTTACACAGGATGTATAAGTAATAATAGTTTATTAAGATCATTTATTAAGAATAACATAAAAAGTATATCTTTCAATCCAAGTTTTGGATCCTCCTTAATACATATAAAATTAATAAATGAATTTAATGGATATAGATGTCTGACATAATTGTCGTAGACTTAATTATGTCAAAGATCTGCCTATAAAATTCATTTATCGTTAACTTTATATGTACTAAAAAGGATCCAAAACGTGTATTGAAAGATTTATTCTATGTTATTTATAATAAATTGATATTACACTGTATGGTATCTTATTGGCATTCTTAATTTTAATTGATTTAAATAATTGTTCACACGCTAATATCATTAAAAGTAAGATACAAAGTATCTTTTTTATTTTCCAAATAAAAAGATAGTAATAATAAAAATGTATGTCGCGAATAAATATCAATTTAAAAAAATAAAATAAAATCTCTATGACAGACCGGATGCGTAAATACATACGTTAATCGAAATACCGTATCGTGGTAAATATTGTCCCATGTCGCGCGGTCTAGAGTTGAATGCAGACATTTTCCAATTTTCCAATTTCACAATATTTCGTGAACCACGAAGACTCAACGCATTGGGCTTTAGTACGCCTCTGTTGCGGGGTGAGGCATACCTACGAAGTCGGGAAGACCGGTGATGAAACCGTCGTGATCTGGCACAGTCTCTTGAATTTCCGTGGCAATCGAATAACCTACCGCGAAATCCGTTAAGCAGTTATTAAAGCTCCGTAGAACTTGCTCGTCTCGCGGTGGCTTTCGTGCCCTGCAGAAATTTCAGTTATTTCTAGTAGGACACAAATCCGATTTGGATATCTGCTAGGAACGCCTAGAATGGCCGCAAGTTAAAAGCGTATGCAAGATGGAACGTTGGTGGTCCGATTCGTCGTAACACGACCGCAGTAACTCTGTTTCGCGAAACATTACATACGCATTCCCGAAGGAACATATTCAGCTTGCGGTTGTAGCATGTTGATTGAGGAAGGATACGGAAGGCGCATGAGAATTGCCGGATACATGTAATTTATGAGATTTGTGCAGTTGCGAATATTACAAGGATCATGCTATCGAATAAACACTGTACTATAAGATTCCTAGATTCAAGTGCATTCTCAGTTTTGTCCCAGCTATTTGAAATATTCTTATCACAAATTTACATAGCATTATATACGTCGGGCTCGAATATCCGATCAATTTTTTTGACAAGTGCTAAGACGCTCACAAACAAAGAAAAGAAGCGATAGGAGATACGATAGAAAAATCTGAAATCTCGATGATAAAAGATACTGCGTAAAATGTAACGGAGCGCAAGGAAATGTCTCTGGCAAGAAGAAAAGCCGGATAAAAGGATTCGTATAAACAATAAAACATAGAATCATGGAAAATACTTAACGAGCGCATAAAACGGGAACTCCGTCGTAGACGAACATGAAAGGCAAACAGTGCAAGGAGCAGGCGGAGGTAGAGGGTAAAGCAAAGATGAGGAGGAGGGCTGGTTGTAAGAATAGGTGCAGGTGAAAGCCGATAAATGGAATACGAAAGAAGAAATGGTAGAGAAAGCGAGATCTGGTGCGTCATGAAGCGAGCGAGCGAGAGAGAAAGAGAGAGAGAGAGAGAGAGATTGAGAGCGTACCAGAGTTACAATATAAATGATCCCGTCTGCACCCTCGCGCTCACCCCGAGAGCTCGATCCCGGACCAGCCTCCATCCCGGCCCATTTACATATCTGTATTATTCAAGCACGACTGTTATTCAATTTCTACGCAACTTGTAAATGCATTATTATTTAATCGAGTCGCACGCCGCTGGGCAAGGCTCGTCATATAATGCGTCGCACTCGCGTTCGTCGCGCACAAAGGACATGAGATGAGAACAACGAGATACGGAAAAATGTCAGTCAGTGATCTGTGGTAATTCATCTGCGGTGATATCATTCAATTATTAACGCGCAATTTATGATCACAATTTTTTTCGCGTGTCAGTAAAGGAATATTAAATTCTAAATACATTATGAAATTTCAGTCAAGTCACAATGATTTTTGTGTCAAAATTCATATAAATATGACTTTACCATTTTCAGTTCTATGTAAAAATTAATACAGAATTTATATTTACAAACAAGTTGATATCGTTTTGATCGCTTGTTTTTATGTTGAGTAAATCTTTTACGTTTTTTTAATCTGTTATATGTGCTTTTATACTTGCCTGACAAAGTTTAAATTTCACTGCTAGTGTTAATACAAATATTCAAATATTTTCAAAGCCATATAATCTCAATATATACATTCCCTATAGTTGCGAAACGTAAAAATTTCACAAAAATCTCGGCTATGTTGACAACGTTCGTTACTTCAGCACCGGATTTTTAACATTGATTTGCATTCATGGTAAAAGCCATTAACTGAGGCAATTTCATGGAATTTAACCTTCAATCATAACTTCATTAACTGCCGCCGGGGAAAGCTACCATAGGAGCTTATGTAGGGTTAAAGTGCTCCCTGCATATCATTTGTATACCTATAACGCAGCTTCAGATACTGTCGAAAATAACATTCACCCTCTTGATTATCTTTCTTTTTAACTGCTGATTCTCCCCACAATGGGTTTAAAGAACGGAAGAAAGAGAAAAGCCATCCGATATATTTCATATGAATATCTCCCAAGGTATATTCGAACAAGAATAGCAAAGATAAAATATCTACTGCCAATAAAGAAAGGGAAAGGGAGAATGAGGGACAGGGAAAGGCGTGATAAAATGAATGAACTCGTCGAGTACCGCTTTTGCATATTAATGGTTATACGTCGTTAGGGAAGAGGCTATCGTATCACCGACACCGAGGAAAACGACAAAAAAGAGACATTAACGCGCCGCGATCGTCTCCTCGATACTGAAACACCGCTAAATGTCGGGTTGAAGCACATCCTCTGAACGTTCCACTCGATACTTGAATGATTCGAGTACAAACGTTTGTATTTGTTCATAAGAAGTCGATTAAAAAATTTTTTAATTGGTGTATAAAATATTCATTTTTAAATTTATATTATACAAAATGATAAAAGCTGTAAATAGATATTGAATAAAAATATAAACATGACAAATATTTAATGGTATACGACCGATTAACCAAGCAAGATTTTTCTTAAAAAAATATACGAAGTTCACCGAATGTATAGCTGAGCAATTAAAAAAATAGTTTTTTATATCCAACCGTTCTTCGAAAAGATAAGTTGTAAATTATACTAATTTCAAAAATTAGAATTCTGTGTTGGAGATATTAAATCTTGTATAAAACCAACAAATTCAACAAGCAACATTATGCTGGTTTGTTCTGAAATCGCACAAGGTTACGATGTAATACAATACATCACAATTTGATCGAGGAAAGCGAATGTAGCAAGCGATTCTGTCGGAATTACCTCAAGGACCAATGTCCGGGGAGGAGGAAGGACGTTACGAGAATGCAAACATATGGTAGAGCGATCGCTCGAGCAAGCATGATGTAAATTTCAAGCCTCGCTTTGCTTCAAATCCTCCGTAACGTCGATCTGATTATTGTTCACCCAAGCCGGTATAGCAAAGTGAAAAGGATAATTCTCCGATGCGAAAAAAATAACAAAATAATCAATCGAGCTTAGTATGCTGTAAAGGATTCTTCAGAACTGAAGGGATTTACGCTCTAAATGCCAATCTCGCTATTGCTTGTTAACTTCAATTCCTACAATCGGCACGCAACACAACGCGATTGCGCGATGTGTAAGCTGATTGCGAATAATGCATATTTTCCGATAACATCTTCATTCTTCTACCAAACGTAGAAGAGGAGAATCGTCAGAGGGTCGCTTCAGAAGTTGCTCGAAAAAGAATAAAAGTCGGAACAAATGTTGGTAGTACAACTGTTGTTTACCCTGCGTCTTGTACTAAATAATTCTCGTTCGTTCCTATGGCTTCACACCGCTCGGAAGGAAGACGAAGTTTCCACCCCGATAAAAGTTCTTTCATACCTCTCGAAGCCACTTCTCCTCTTCCTCGACATGCAGCCGAGATCCGGCGCCTCCAATCTACGTATTTTAGGTACACGGTACTTTTCCAGGAAATGTCAGAGATGACTTTCTGCCGCATTACGGTAAATAAGGAAAGTTATTATGGCAGTACCAACTCGATGAGTAGGGATAGTGAAAAGATCTATGGAGCTATTTGAGTATTCGGTATATTTGCGAAATATAAGAAATCACGCGAGTATCTCTACGAGTGAAAAAAGATTTTATGTAATATTTCATTTCACGGACAATAAAATAGTGATGTTCGTGTTTAAATTTATTTTATAACGAGTCTTTAAAATAAACATTAATTTCGCTACGATAACATCGTAGATTTGAGAATACTGACATAACAAGAAAATTCGAAATCCTTGGCGAAATGCATTAGTTAACCAAATGTGTACCAATAGAATAGAACACAAAAGATTCGCTACGACTGCAGCATGCAAATTTCGTCGCTACGCTTCAGACGTTCCGCCAAGACTTTTCAATTCGACCTTCATTCATCAAACCTTCGACTTCGAAGTGAAAAGAACACATGGGCTGACTACACGCGAGCATCCATCACCTAGTCGGTCTAACAATTTGGAATCAAGCGAAGAGAAGAGAAAAATCGTGCCAAAGCACATCTTCCTCTGTTCTCTATTCTCATACTTTGTACTGTATAAGTCGATGAAACGTATACTTTATACATGGCAGCAGTATCGTTCTACTCGCAGACAGACATGAATAAATAAAACCTTCCGGTATGCTACAAAACCTTTTTATTGATCGGGATTATTTATAAATGCTGTTGATGAAGTATCCCTGTCACGAATGACAAATAATCGTTTGTTCCTCTCTCAATCTGACCTTTCTGACCTCCTTTCTGCGAAGTTATCGTAAAGTTATTTTCTTCCTGAATCATTAAAAAGTCCAAGGGACAGTTTTACTCAAAGAGCATCTAGACGTTCAAGTTATATATCGCGCAGAATTTAGAAAATAAAATTTTTATGGCGACACTTAAATGATAATTTTAAATCGATATAACAGAATCGATATAAAAGACAATAATAACTAATCAGTTCCACGTATGTATTATATAAATTAAATGTATTCCGACAAATCTTATATTTTTCTGCAAGTTAAGAAAAACTTGTTTTGCGAATCCGCCAATTTTCGCGGAGTGCTTTATCAATGTGAAACAAATATTATGTATAGTGTATGTAAAACTATCAGAATATAACCGAATCACAAGGTACAGCCATACGGATGCATAAAGTATGTGCCGATGCAATCCAATGCATTCTGCCGATGCAGAAAAACAACTTCAATCGATGAAGTTAACGCTTCGGATCGACTGATCCCGCTTCCTAAAATCCATACAACGCATCAGCACCGGAATACATTTATCTCTCTGCAATTAATTTCTTTGGTTACTACATCGAATCGCCGATAAATATCACTGTAATATCAAATATTACGATATTTTTATATATCACAGGATAAAAACAATTAAATAAAAATACAATGATATAAATTTACAAGGTATTAATCTATTTTATATATATATATATATATATATATATATATATATATATTTTTTTTTTTTATCTTTTTTTATATTTTATATAAATATAAAAAAATAAAAATTATACTCGATTATATATATTAAAATAA
>Ga0157364_1003450_pt1 | contig 15324 bp, 9 predicted proteins | sample AttsexASBM2_FD_111476 | JGI IMG/M metagenome (GOLD analysis project Ga0157364, IMG submission 111476) | Fungus gardens microbial communities from leaf cutter ant in Ribeirão Preto, State of São Paulo, Brazil - Atta sexdens ASBM2 | ecosystem: Host-associated > Fungi > Mycelium > Unclassified ...
ATGTATTACGACATAAAACAAATATTATGCAAAAATTAAATAAAAAAAACGTAACACTAACGCAATTTGTAAACAAATTGGAAAAAGCATACATTTTCAGTAAAATAAATATTTATATTAAATTAACACATTTTATTTATTTATCTTAATATTTACGTTTTAAAATACATTTTATTTACATTAATTGTCTTCACTTACTCATAAATAGTGTTATTTTAATTCTGATAAATGTCAAATATCAATTTAATACAAGTTCAAATAACACAATTACATTATATTAAATTAAAACTTGGAAAATTTAACATAAAATTTTTAACAAAAATCTATTTTAATACAAATACAAATATTTGTTACTGTATATTGCTACAATCGAATTGATCAAAGGGATATCACTGTACTAACGTGATTCGCCGCATACCATCTCGGCGCAACATACGTTCTCGGCCGGTGAACGAACATGACAGCCGGACGGTGGTGGATTCGGCAATCGCGGGCACACTCGGAGCCGGCATCTCAATGCACCTTCGGTACACCAGCACTGCAAGCACGGCTCGGACGTACTCACAGCCGTTCCTTCCTGATATCGGCGACCCTCGTATCTACATCCTGCAATCGCGAGTAAATTTCTCGTTACGTAACAAAACTTTAATTATAGTGTCCGACCAGGTTATCGAAACTTGCAGAAGTATGCACGATGTCTTGCGCGATGCAATAACGTGCCTGGAATTTTGGAGTGTTACGTACTTCCAAGAGAACATATATGTTCGTATAAAGTAAAAATTATAATTATTTTATAACAATTTTTCTACCTGCTTTCTACAAATATACATATATATGTATATATACAATATATAATTATACACATGCACAAAGAATTTTTTTCTCTTTTTTCCATATATTTTACTTTATGTTTTTATACATTGCTTTGTTTTAATAAATATCAAATTTTTGTGCAAATTTTGAATTTCGAAGAATAACGAATAAACGATCTAAAATATACTGCTTCATCGATAAAATTTAGTGATACATAGTAATGATGAAGTCACACGAATTTAGATATCTCTGAATATTCGTGCAAAAAATAACAGATACAATTATAAAGCAGTTTTATTTGTCGTTGCTTGTGTATAAATTCGACTTGGTAATAATATAGGATCAAACTTGATTGAATTTTTGTTCAATTTATTCTTGGTGTAATATATGGTCAATTCTTGATGTAATATACTACACAACTCGAGAGTGGATGTAAAGCGATTCGCAATATACACTCTATTAACATAGACAAAGTAATGCTTGGTGAGTGGCTCGTGCCACAAGCGGCAAGGCCCCAATTAATAAAATCCAATTAGTAGTTAATTAACGCCCGCGAAACTTTCGCACGCGACGCGAGCGCAGTCGCCGAAAGTTACATTGGCGACAAGCTAAAACAATTACCGGAAAACCATAATCGCATAGCCGAAGACACGCGTTTAACTTTTCAGTAGAGAGCATTGTCTCTGAAGAAAACTTTTCAGAAAGAAAATTCAGAAGTTGCTTAAACGCATATATTTCAATCTTATCGCCAAAGTATCAGAAGTATGCGGATGCGTTTTAACTTTTGAATCGGACATGATTCTTCCTGAGATTCTTTTGTGATTGAGAAACAGAGACTTGAAAAAGTTTATTTGAAGAGTAAAAATTTCTTTTAATGAAACTTGTTATATTGATTGATATAAAAAAATTACAGAATGCAAAGTAAAAACTTTAATTTTCTATTGTTATAATTTAGATAATGTGAACAATAGAACATTTTCAATTACAGAGAGATTTTAGTTGTGACGATTTAGTCTGATCGAAACGAAGCGTGTGGAAAATGCTGAAAGGTTCTACTCCAATTCCGAACGCGTACGCCAAAACGTCGAAAAAATCGCTACAACACGGACTTAAGCTGCGGAAATATTTGCACGCTCGGCTGTGAGCGACATCGGTCCTTCCGAAAATGGAATTTTCAATATAAATTCCGCGTACACCTCGCAATGAAGGTACCCGAGGGCTTTTGGTCAGGATTGACACTGATTTCATCCTGTGATATCGAGTAGCTAGAAAGCGATGTTAAAACGAACGACATTTAATCTACAGGACTTTCCGGGAAGGAGGACAGACGGATATGTTTCGTGCAATCGATTAACTTGAAACATGTTCGCAGAATATGATAGCCACTTATGAGAGTAATTCGCTGAAAATTTACGAGAGCATAGTAAAACCCAAAATTGCTATCATCGACGGAGATTGTTCTTGAAAATTACTATCGTAATACTCTTTTGCATATTTATCTTCGTCGTATCTGAATTGTTATAAAATCTGTTATATATCTCTTTTAAAAAAAAAGATTACAGGCAAAGAGCTATATATATGAGATTAAGAATATAAAATACTTTTTTAATAAAAATTAAAGATTAAAATTAAACTTTAAACAAATAAATTAAATATAACACAAATGAGCGAACAAAATCTTTGATTACAGCGGATGTAGTGCTTAATATAAAAAAATTGTATTATCGTCAAATATTAGATAACGGTCTTGATTCTTATATGGTTTCGAATGTTATAATAATATCTTAGTTCGCGCGACGATTTCAAAGTCAATTTGCATTTGAGGACATTAACAATAAGTAAATATTATACTCCGACTGAGTCTGCTATTATTCCGCCGTTGAAGCATACGCATCGCGAATGCAGCAAGAAATGTGTCTAATAACCAACTCCTCTGTCCTCTCGCTTACATATTGGCGCTTTTATTCTCTCTCGTCGTAGCTCTCGAGCAGTATAACGCGATGGATGCAGCGGCAATGTTAGAGCCGTCATTAGTCCCGGGAACGTAAGTACGGCACCACCGAGGGCCGCGATAGTAAAGGACACTTCAGGCTTGGCCAGAGGAGCTCACGCCAAGAGAGAAACAAGCCAAGTTAGTTAATGGCGCAAAACCGGAAGTCCTCCCCGTCTGCGCCGGTGCGCCGGAGAGGAGGACGCCTAGAGCTCTCTCGCTGGGAGGATTTTAATCCCGCTACATTGGACAAGGAGATCCTGCAGCGTGAAGATTTTGTTACGAGCACTTCTCAGTGAACGTGAGCGTCGTTCCGCCAGGACGACGCGACGTGCAAGAGCGACTGTAAGCCGCCCTTGCGAGCGGGTGTGTGCGAGTTTCTGCAGATTTCATTAGCGCACGGCGTACTCGTATCCGTGACGTCCGTTAAGATACAGGTTGACATATACGTACATTAGCACCATTAGCTGTTATTATCTTGTTTCCTGCTAATGGAAAGTATTACTAGATATAAGAAATGATTAATTAAAAATTATGAGTGCGTAAGAGAAATAATTTCAGTGCTCATTCGCTTTTAATCTCTTTCATTTTATAATTTACAATTTAACTCTCGACTACATCAACGAGTTACACACTTGAATTCGAAGCGAAAATTTTAGACGGCTGATATAGTCTGTATGATTGGTACGAAGTTCTAAATTGTAAATAAAAAAAACTTTAAATGTTCTTCTGTCAATTGCCATAAGATGAAGGATTTACTTGCATTGTATATTTCAAACAGAATACTTTAGAACTTAAATAGAGTTTTCATAGTTGAGTTAAAGATAAAAGATAAGAGTTAAAGATAAAACTATTATACCATATATACCTTGACTCAAAATATTAGACTCATTAATCATTATTTAAAGTTCTAACTTAAAAATTGATTTATATCATTTGCTGTAAATTATCTTTGTTTCAAGAATCCTGTAAACTTACATGTAATGCCAATAACTAATAATAGATACACAGATAAAAGAATTCCAGATAAACGAAAAAAATATAAAAGGCTAAATTTCTATATCAAATGGCTATTTCAATTTCATTTTCTTATAATTTTGAAAGTATCTTTAGAGTGTTAATATGAAGAACGTAAATTATCTTTTGTTTAAGCTCTCGTTTTCGTAATTTTACATAACTTTTAGATACATAATATTTTTATATAAGATATATAATATTAAATAACTTGAATATAATATTTTTAATCGTTTCGCGTTTCCAAGGGAATGTTCATCCATTCTGGAATGCAAGGAAAAATCATGAGAGATAATGTCACCACATTATTATATCATTGTATTTCATTGCCAAGTCAGCACTCACTGCCAAGTGCAACGATGCACATGCGATGATGCGCCGCCAGCCGATCATACCTACGGTATGAATGGAGCGAACTCTGGCCTTAGCTTCCCATCCACACTCTCTCTCCCACGAATCCCTTCGTCCGATTACACGTCCCGATCGTCCCGAATGGAACACAAGCTATAACATATAACTATTACACACATGCACGTACGCACTCTATCCACTGCACGCAACGAACGAGAGACGTAGGCGAGAGAATAGACAATGACGTCGCGGAGGCTGCTGATAATAGTACCTTTATTTCAGTTGGAAGGTCAATGTCTAACTTTGCGATAAATTCTCATATTTTAATACTTAGACACATGGAAAGAATAATTTTGCTGAGGTATCTAAACATTTATCTACATACAGGTGAAAATAATTTTACTGGACTATCAAAATAATTACGTATGCAACTTAAATAAACATAATGAGCAATACTAAAAAGTTTTGACATTCTAAGACAGCTTGAGCGTTTTATATTAATTTAATTATTTTGATAGTCCAACAAAATTATTTTCAGATTTGTACAAAGATACTTCAGGAAAATCATTTTTTCCATGTATTTTTCGATGAAATTTTAAATGAGCTAGCTTTCGTTACTCTTCTGAAAATAAATACTATTCTCAACATAAAAACGTACAGAACAAAAACTGAATTTTTGAAAGTCACTCAGCTTCTGCGAACAAGTGTAGTTGATGAGCGTGTTATTTTCCTCTTTTTTATATTAATAGAAATTAAGCAACATTTTCAAAAAATAACTTTTTATCATAAAAAAAATTGTTTTGAAAATATAATACGAATTACGTATGTTTAACAACGATCGATGATATTTGTCGGAAATAATGCCGAAAGATTTAGCTAGCCGCTTTTATCCAATTGCTCGTTCTTGAGAACCATAGCGGTGTACTTGATGTGCTTGCGCAGCAGCTTCTATATGTTTCAACCGCGCGGTTGGACATTTATTTATTTGCAGAATCTCCTTTAAAAAGTGCTATGGAGAGGACTACTGCATGGCGCGGATAAGTAATTGTGATCAGAACAAAAGTTGATAGCTCTTCAATATTTTTTTATTTCTCTCGAATTAATTGTTAAAATAACTCTCTAAAGTACAAGTTACAACGGAAAGATACATTTTAGCTCGACTATCTTGTGCGAGAGTTTGACGCAAAGTAAAGAAACTGAATGATCGATGTCTGACTACATTGTGTCATTATCTACTTACTGTGTACTATTACTGTAACTACTTTTTATGTGAAAGTACACAAATGTTTCATTATACAATTAAAATGACAATCACTAGTTCTCTGTTATTCAAATATAAAATTAAATAATATATAAAATTATAATAATCCTTGATCATCCCTAGCAGTTTAATATGACAACAGATCACAATAATGTCAAAGCGACGTTAAAATATAACTTATCAAAAAATGACTTTTAATAATCATTTTGGAGCCATTTTGACGTCACATTTTGATAACTTTTTGTTCTGCTTGAGATGTCTCATATTTGGAGGACACGTAAAATTTGCAAAGATTTTATCATTCATTTTGAATGATGATTTTATTTATCCGAATAAAAATGGTTGTATTACATATTTAACAGATTAAAGAAATAATATAAATTATATTAAGACATGAAAAAAGTAATAAAGTATTAAAATAGTACACTGTACCATATTTATATATTCAAAATTAAAATTAAAATTAGTTTAAGAGTTAGAGTATTAAGATGCAAATTAACAATAAAATACATAAAAAAGATGTATGAAATTTTCAAAAAGCAATTTTTCTCCTATCTTTACAATCAAATCGATCTTGATAACATTTGATATCACGACAGTTTAAATAACGCTTGTTTTGATAGGCAATGCAATTGATTTTACGCTATCGCTGTAAAATTGATCATTCGAATCATGTATTCTTGATAAAGTTGCGTGCAACATCGAACAGACGACTAAACACCGCGAATCTCGCACATAAAGTCTACGGATCTCTCGTATACCGCAAACAGATCGCTACGTTTGCAATCCCGTTCTTTCGAAATGTCGCGCGAACGAAATTGGCCGATTGGCTTCTGAATCGCGTCGATCTCCACTGGGTCCGCGCTTGGGACACACTGATAAATCGGATTCTCCCTGCTACTGATAAATCAGCTCGTGCACGACGATAAATTCGCGGTGGATCGACGTATCGCGGGTAAATATCGCGTGATCGCGTCCAATTAATAATCCGAGATTCTTTAAAATGGATATCATGTATTTTAATGACGACAAATATGAAAAATTATGTATTTTTTCGAAACTATATTAGATTGTACGTGATGCCGAAATTAATCTTTTTATATTATAAAAGATATAGTGTAAAGAATGTTTATAATTTTGTAGTTTAAACTGATAACATAAAACGTTCCCGTATTACATAATAAAAGTCATTTTCTAAGTATAAGTTTCATCAGAAGCATTAAATCAATATGTTTGTTTTAATTCATCATAGACAGAGACTCGGACCGAAAAGTTTTTTCGATTCGATTCCGATTTAATAAAATATCAAATAAATGTTCCGGTTTTAGTTTCGGTTTTTTTTACCAGTAAAGAAAATCGAAACCGTAAAAATTATGATTTTTTAAATGGTTTTTTTTTACTTTACTTCATTTGATTTATTCTTTAAATTTGGTCTATTAAAAAGAAGGAGAGAGAGGCGGAGGGAAGAGAGAGAGAGAGAGAGAGAGAGAGAGAGAGAGAGAGCGTGTTCACCCGTTCATCTAGAGAGCCTAGTCGAAAAGAAGCGTCAATTGATCACGTGACTCTAAATAAAAATTACGTAAACATTATTTTAAATTTATATTTCTCTCTAGACTTATTTCTCTCAGGCCTTTCTTACAACTTATTTGATTCTTATGTATAGATCTCACTTATTACATAATATCTACTTATGTATTTTATGACTTAGAATAAATTCTTGCAAAACATGTTGGTGAGGAAGATCTAAAAAGAGAAATGCTAGTATTAATTAATTTATTTATTATTAATTCATATGAGATGTTAGAGATATTTACATTCTGGTTATTAAGAGAGCTGGCGATGGTAATACTGGATTGAACATTGGTGATTTGGACGAAGGAACGAGCAGAAAAAGATGAAGAACAAAGATTAAGAACAAGGATAAAGATTAAAAATTAAGAACCGAAAAAGAACCGAAAAAAATACCATAAAATTTTGCCAGTTTGGTTACAGTTTCGGTATTATAAACTATACAAAATTTGGGTACGGTTTCGATTTCGGTTCACTAAAAAAAAGAGAACCGAAATAGTTTTCGGTTCTGAAATAGATTTCGGTTCGGTCCGGATCTCTGATCATAGGTAAATATTTAAATTTACAATAATAATTTTTATATGAGGATTTCAATTTAAATTGCATCTACCATGAGAAATATTTATTTTAAAAATATATAAAAGGCAAATAAATTGTTAATAAAAATTGATGTTATATATATTTTTAAAATATTTTTAATCACTACATCAATATTTAAAACATACATATGCATAATAATGTTTTTTGTAAATATAATAAAAGTTTATATAAATCTATATTTTTTATTTAATTCTAAAATGTTAAATTTCAAACAAAATGCGTTACTGCCGATTTGACCGCGATTACAATCGCAATTCTATCCCAAAGAATACAATGGTTCATTTGAGAAAGAAATCGATGGGTGGGAAATTTACGAACACCAAAGCAAACATCTCCCGTAAACGATTATCCCGTTGAGTCACGATCGCAAATAGCGACTCAAGAAGGGATACACCAACGGCGATTCTCTTCCTTTTTTTTTTCATTTGACGGTACGACCTCCCTGATAAAAGACCTTGGCCTTATAGGAAGTTGTCGAGGAGGTTGTCCGAAAAGGCAAAAGGCAGTGGATCAAGCAGGAAGAAAAAGATCGGCACAGGGAGAGAAGAGAGATGAGCCGTGGCCGACCAAGACTTTTGACTTGAAACCACCTGGCAATCGGATACAGAAATTCTCACCGACGGGAGGGCTTTCGAGCAGTTAAGTAAAAGAGCAACCTATAATTAACGAATTCGCGATATGTACATGCGAGTGAACGAACGTACCATCTCTGCGATGAAACTGTATTGCCTGTTACCACAATTTAATTCGAAACTTTTTTTCTTCATCTCTAATTTTTCTTCTTTTTATTTCTCTCTCTCTCTCTCTCTCTCTCTCTCTCTCTCTCTCTCTCTCTCTCTCTTTCCTTCTCTCATTCCTCTCAGGCATCTGTGCGAAATATAATAATTTTTGACCTTATTTCAAATATTTCAGTATGAAACGTATATGAGTGATGTATTTAATTTATAATATGTAATAATTAAACACGTAAAATATTTGAGTAATAATAATAGTAATTTGAATAATAATAGTAAAATAATAGTTAAAATGTTTAAAATGTTAACAATTATATGGCTTTTTTTAAATAATAAATAGACAAATGAAATAATTAAAAATTAGTAGACAAAAACTTCATAAGAATTATATAAGCCAATAAACAATTTATAATGCAATTACATAATTAAATTCAGCAATTCAGTTTGGCTCATTTTTTAGCCATCATCTTCAGCAATACATATAATCTATCTAATCTATCTTCATCAATAAATCTATATTCATCAAAATGCTCTTGTAATATAGTTCCTGTCATAATGTTAAGCGAATAACTCTTCATGTCAAAGTAATCTACACTAATTAGACAGTTAATTGGAATGCCCGAGTTCGAATTGCATTTAATGCCTCAAAATGGTAACATAAGAATAAATTATTCGAAGAATTAAAATAAAATGTACAGAACTGTTTATAAAAAATTAAAAAAGATTTGTTAATTGTTAACTGCTTAATTTTTTTAAATATTATTTTTAGAAATATTAATTATATTTGTGTAATTATATAAACTATGTAATTCCCTTTGACGGCTTATATTAATTTATCTGGTGGTAAAAATTTTTTTGTAAAAAATTCCTTTACAGAATTACATTTAAGATATTTCGGAATTGTTGACTTCATTGACTTTACTGCTTTCATTTTTAAAACTTAAAATATATTATGAATAATTTATACAGCATAAATCGGCTTTTAAAACATTTGCATTATATTTTGCTTTTGTTAACTATATTTGAATAGTGAAGATTTATTATTGAATAAAATAATTAAGGACAATTCGATAAAAATATATCAAAATTATAAAAGGTTTATAATTTGTATTTGCAATTAATTTAAATAAAAAATACAATATATTATCTCTCTCTCTCTCTGTCTCTCTTCTTGAAAAAGTTTTAAATATATTTCTAATAATGCTAAAAGCTCAACTTATGTATCAAGGCGAGAACAATTCTTATTAGCATCAATCAGTCCTCAGAAACAAAGGAAGTAAACATTCATTCAAGCAATAGACTAAAATTTGCTGCAGAATGCATCTGTCTCTGCAATGAAACATGGAAATAAGCACGCGGCAGTGACAAATTGTTCGTCGTCAGAGCAGCGAGATGAGGCAACCTTAATCAAAACAGATGTGCACGCAAGACGAATTTCGAAGATAACGCAAGCAAGATGTATCGCTTCGAGCTATAAACAGGACATGTGCTACTAAAAAAGACTAACAAAGGAATATTCAGGAGGGACCTTGTTAATTTATAACTGTGTGAATTTTCCAATACAATAGTACTTTGATTATTCGATCTAGTGTGAACTGGACAACAAATAATCGGGGAAAGATAATAAAAGATAATAAAAATTATATTTTGTTCTATAAAAGAAGTATTTATTATTTTAGGTAGAAATTATTTTAATTCTTATATTTTTAAATTCTATACAATCAACTCTGTCTTTTCCAAAAAAAAAATTTATTCAAATAAAACATAGTAATTTAATACATTATATATGTACAAAAATTAGAATAATTGAGAGAGAGAGAGAGAGAGAGAGAGAGAGAGAGAGAATACATTTGATAGTAAAGCTAGATAATTGAGCTAGATAATTGAGAGATCGAATAACGCGAGATCGGATTAATCTGAATTTTACTATATATATTTATTCATTGTTTATTATATCGATATAATAAATAAAACATGATTAAAAATAAAAGTTATTTCTAAATTTATAGTCTCTTGTTGGAAAAAAAGTTATTTCTTTTAAAAGTTTAAAAATTATAGTCTCTTGTTGATTTTGTTGAAGTATTTAAAAATTCAGCTATAAATAGGTACACAGATCTGAAAATCATGAAATCATCTCACGTTATTATATCATCATCGTGTGATTTATCGAAACCTCTGCACTTGCATTTTCACTACGATCTGTGACATCGCTTCGACTTTTCTCTTGTTATACTAATCGGAGAAACGGATTATCAGATCTGGTTCGAATATCGGACACTTTTGTTCTACACCTGCAGCGAAATCGAGATGTAGCATATGCATACTGAACAATATCGTTTGTTTGGAGAATTAAAGGGGACGTACAACCACTGGCGTCGAATACACATAAAAATGTATTTAAATATACATTTATTTTTCTTATATGTGGACATCCATACACAGTTACATAAATATAACATCTGTTTTGATTTACTTACATTTCTGAACAATTGCAATTAGAATGAAAATTAAATTACTCATGACATTTAAATTAATAAATGACTAAACTAATAAATGATTAAACTAATAGAAATAATTTTCACTTTTAATGTTCTCTGTTGATAATTGTTATCAACTTTTTTTTATTGACAATTGTTTTAATCTTTCTTGGAAATATAATTATTAATATTATAATCATTAATATATATATATATATATATATATATATATATATCTGACAGATAAATATTGTGTGCTTGAAATTTAATATACGACTTTGCATGTGTCAATAAGTCTGTCAAATCATCTATCTGACAATAAATAATTCGTAAACTTACTTAATAAATAGATATTATTATAGACTAATCATAAAATATTAAAGTTTATGTTAGTGTGGTTAACCAACACCTTGACGCATAATCCAAATCTAACGTCTAAACGGGAATTGCAGCTATTTACAGTGTATTCGCAATATACATAGTACATTGTATAGTTCGTGTACATAGCGAAATATTTTATAACGTTCATATTGTCACGATAAATACAACGCTTGCGATTCAAGCAGTTGAGAACGGTTATTTTAGCACTTCTGTTTGATTAATCAGCGTTCAATTGAATGTTAGCGATTATAACAAGTATAAATTGTTAGTATAATTTGGAAAGAAAATATTCTTTTTGCTTTTTTTTAGAATGAAAAAAGTAAAAAATTAAATTTTACTATTTTTTTGTGACGTATAATAAAATAATAATAATTAAAAAGTAAATATCGTTATGTATATATTATTTATAATTAATTATATATTATTATTACTTTTAATATATAAGTAATAAAGTATTATTGATATAGCTGAGAGATACAGTTTTCAATTATTATCGATCAGATTATATAATACTTAATAAATTAATCTGCGCTGTTAATAAAATTTGATTTTATGCACTTTGCTATTTTGCCTTCGATTTTGTCTCTTCTTACTATCGCTAAACAATTAATTAGTTTCTTCGCATTTGTAGTATCGGAAGTCAAAAAGCTCCCTCGAAATCATCGAGCTTTCGGTACGCATAATTTGACGAACAATAAATGTATACCGCACTACGCCACTGTCGGTTACACGTACATAGCTACAGTTCTCGTAGCCCGTCCCACGAGTCACTTTCGAAGGTATATACGAGCGAGCGGCGATGAATGGACCGGAACAGGTTCTGAATCTTATGCAATGATAAATGAGTGACCCCTACGGCATCGGCTTTACCTGCACACCTGGATAAGGGAGACTTGAACGCGGATGAGCGTACGTGGTCGTTCGTGTGCGTGACGCTGCATCACTGAATGAATCACGCCGACGAGAATGAATCTCGACTGTTCAGCGCGATAATTATAAATCTGTAATTAATAATGATGTGTCACTGTAAATCGGCTTATTGCTATACATTGGTTCTCAAGGAATCTCATCTTACGTGATTTCATCCAATGTGTTCCTATTTCGTCATCGAGTTAACGTTAGTTCACAAACATCACTTTGAGTGCATGTGATCGTTAACACTTTCACTGTAATGACAGTAATTAATGTTTGACGAACAGATCTTTCCTTCATCATTCATGATAAAATATCGGAGCATTTTTTGTATGTGATGTCTCTTACCTTATCTTTTACACAAAAAGAATTTTTGCTAATCAGATAAACATTGTTGAAGTAAATTACATATTTATTTAATTATATAAATATAATTACATTTGAGAAAATAATAAGTTACATATAATTAATTTATTATTAACAAATATTTTAATTATTATTTTTTAATGTTTTTTGAATTATTCCTTCGCTTGTTTTTTTAATTATTCAAACTGAAGTATCTACAGCATTTGCATAAATTTTCTTCATCTTTACAAAAAGATTTTGATCGCTAATTAAATTAATTATATGCCATTGTCAGAATAAATTATGTATTTATATAATTATATAAATACAATTAATATTTGTGGAAAAATCTTTTTTAAAAAAAAATAAATAAATACATTATAGGCAAGTATATTTCACTTATTATTATTTATTAATACTTTCAAAATATTTTTTGCACCTCTCATGGGACACTTACAGATTATAGTTAGAGAACACGTATTTCATCATAATTGGTCAACTATACGTGTCCAAATAATTTGCAATCATACATCGATAAAGTTCGTTAAATGTACGAAGTCCGAAGTCGCTTTATTCGACACCACAATACATTTCAAAAATATTTCCATCGTTGCTAACTGTCGATATGTTCTTCAGACGTTATATTTTTATTTCTGTTCTCGTTGGTTCTTTTTTCTCGGTACTATCGCGCATATGACGGGTTTCGCATTTCACAAAAACACGCATGTCTGTCGCATAGTATTTACAAAAAATATATACAGAAAGAGAGAGAGAGAGAGAGAGAGAGAGAGAGAGAGAGAGAATAGTATTTCAAAAGAATGATAGGGACAGATCAGGATAGACATATAGAAGAAAGAACAGAAACCCGTTGGTGTTAATTTTTCACATTGCGGTGTAACGGAGCAGCTAATAGCAGCTTTTCATTCCTTTTCTCTTTTGACTTTCTTCTTTTCCGCCGAACGATCTTCGACCTCGCTTAGGTTGCCAGGTGAATTATTCATGCGACGAATAATTAGATGCCTTTTACCGATGCGTGACATGGAATCTGAATACAACATGCAACAGAATAGTGCAACCATATCAGCGGTTAATTCGCATTATGCCATTCACGATGGGCAATTTCGAGTAGACGAGATGCCCGAGTAGTTTCATTCAGTCTTAGTGTTCATGCCCTTCGTATCTTCGCGGATTATTGCGGCAACACTAACCATGACTGTTCTGTTGCTGATATTCCGGTTGAAATGTTTCTATCAAATCATCATCATAATCTTATCTTCAGTCATGCGAATATACTCATGGTCATATTAATTGATGAATATCTAATTATAATTGGATTCTTAACCAGAAGACAAGTTACATAACATATCAATCAAATATTTTATATCGCAATCTTAAAATAACATCATCATAATTTTCAAAATAATAAAGAATGAGCTTGAATGAAATTGTAAACTTTTAAATACAATTAAAAGATTTGAAACGTGAATTTTTTAATTTAGTTATTACGACAATGTTTATTTTAAGTAATATATGACTTCATTTTAATTCAAACTATTACCTATTTTTTGGGGAAAAAGAATTAAAATGTTTTTTAGTCAATTTGCTTTCAACTTCATTGTTGTCAACTTTTTCCATTAATTTGCGATATTTTGCATCGAGTATCGATATTTACAAAAATAATTCTGAGCCAACAGTTCTAGTTGGGAATCGATAAAAACTGGATTGATTGATTAACGGTGCATACGTGTTGCGGCATCACTCGTTACGGGTGAGGCGGCCATAATTTTCAGGCCGGTAAATGGGACTCGCGAGGCCAAACTTCCTTCCGTTTCAAACGCCGGGCGCGACGGTGTAACAAGCGATCAGCGATCGAGAGCTGTTCCGACGAGGTAAACTTTCTTTCTCTTCTCACTAACCCCACCCCATACGACCGATCTCCTCGTTCTTTTTTCGCTGCGCTTTAATTACATGTTAATGTCAGGATTATCAGCGTAGCCAAGCGACACGAAGTGGGAAAGTTCGTGCAGCAGGTTAAGCGTTTCTGAAGTAGTTAAACATTTTTCTAATCGACCTTAATAGAGTTCTTGCCAATCCTTTTAACTGCTGCGACTCTCCGCGGAATCAGCTACATTCGCATAAGGAGGATCTCATAATTGCCTCTTTATTTCTTTATTAGCTGATCGCTCGACTGAGCTTATCTACAAAAAAATGGCGAATGGTCACCTCCTAACATTTATTATAAACTAAACTTGGATGTCTTTGCACGTCGAAGAAAAATTGAGTTATTTTATTTAATTTTTAGCTTCTAACAGTTTTCTTGCCACAAAATGAATTCCCTCTCATGTAACATCGTATGGCGCATCGTATGTATACATCGTATATATTAGTTTCGTATGTATACATATATATATTAGTTTAGACGAGATGTCACAAGCAAGAAGCCCCGGAAACTTGGGAAATAAATTACATTCTCGTTGAAGTAAATTAAAAATAAAAAAAGTATGCAAAGTATGCAAGCTATCGTCTTGATTAAATGTACCTCCTAAAGCTTACATTCGCAAGATAGTAACAAAAAAGACATTACATAGAATAGATACTAGGTATTGGGTCCGGAAAGTTCGTGCCGACTAACCTATATAATTATTAATAAATGTATACTAAAATTTAAATTTTCTGCGTTTCAATATTCCTTCAACATCGGCACGAATTTTCCGGACAACCCAATACTTTGTAAGATTTTAAAGGATGATTCTTCATACAAATTTAAGACAAACTTCATATAAACATATATATATATATATATAAATTACGGACATACATATATATATATATATATATACAATATATATATATGTATATCCGTAATTTTTAAAACTA
>Ga0157364_1003451_pt1 | contig 15324 bp, 11 predicted proteins | sample AttsexASBM2_FD_111476 | JGI IMG/M metagenome (GOLD analysis project Ga0157364, IMG submission 111476) | Fungus gardens microbial communities from leaf cutter ant in Ribeirão Preto, State of São Paulo, Brazil - Atta sexdens ASBM2 | ecosystem: Host-associated > Fungi > Mycelium > Unclassified ...
GAAAAGATGACACTGACCTTTCTCACTTAGCTAATAGCGATACAATGTCAGGTTTGCATCTCAATTGGCTGCTGGGCATCTGTCGTCTCTGTTGACAAGCATAAATACACACCCCTGTTAACACGGGCTGGCCTGGCAAGACCATGCTGAGAAAATCACAGGTAGGTCAAAATCAAGGTGGAATGGCAACTGCACAAAAGACTCTCTTTCAATGCCACACTAGGGAGGATTGAAGTGAATTCAGCACCAAGACATGGCTTCTTTGATAATAGAAAATTGCAGAAACAAATTAAAGGCTGTGGGACTCAATGGCCTGAATGAAACAATGTAAACTTCTAGCATGCAAATCTTATTGTCTAAAGGAAGATCTAAATGATTTGTAAGATGCTCTCTGTAGATTATATAATTCTACTAATGGTTAAGGAATGGATGTTGGCATACTAAATGAATTAGATTCCAAACCCACAAGAGAATGAAGGCAATTCACTAGCAAAGAGGTTATGGATGTGTTTGATACATGCTTGTTATGATACAGTTCTGGACAGTATTTCTTTTAATATGGTTTTACTTTTATTTTACAGAGTTTATTTCTTTTGATATTTTCTTCTTTTAGTTTTAGTTTCTTTTTAGTTTTCTTTTATTTAGTAATGGAGAATCATGTGATATATACATGTGACTATGTCACATGAAGTGACATCATAGGTCTAGATTCTAGTATGATGACAGCAGAAAGCATAACTATAGCATGTCTATCTTATGTGTTATGGGATGTCTTGAGCACTAACGATTTTATTTTATTTTCTTTCATTTTTTCTGATTTTACTTTTCTTTTTCTTTTCTTTTTATATTGAAGGATGATGAAGAGGCATGTGACAATGAAGTCACATGACATGATGTCACAAGCCTAGAACATGATGGAAGGGTCTGGAAGATGATGTCAAGACATATAAAGTACACATGGTGGCCTTGAATAGGACATGAGGCAGAAATGAGGACGAAGCATGGACATTAGGGTAGGGTTAAATATTGGTAGCACGGACCAAGCATGTTTTGTATATATAGGACTCTAATTTAGCAGAGACTCCTTGTTGAGTTCTCTTGTGAACTTCCCACTTGATATTCTATCTTGAGATTTACTTGTTAGTGCTGTCATTGGACTTTGTGTCTAGTAGTTGCCACAACATTATGGTTAGAGCATGGTAGACTCATAAACGACATATGTAGCCTTAGAGTAGGACAACTAGTGCAAGGCATGGACCATGATACCTTAGTATAAATAGTATACATTGTAGTAGTGGAAACTCTGTTGAGTTTCTCTTATAAATCCTAATACAAGAATAACAGAGATATACTGGTCTTATATAAGTCTGAGCACCTTTGCTGTCATGGTATTAGTTGCTATAACAATGCTGCTATAGCAACTACAAGTTAAGATGACTTAAGATTATACTTTAGTTATAACCTAAAATAATAGCTCTAGTAAGATTATAAGAGAAACTTAACAAGAATACTTACTGAAATAATTTTAGAAAACAAAAAAGAGTTTAACATCATTTTTATTCAGGAACCACCATGGTCTTGTATCTGAACTATCCCAAGTTTGATCAACAAGAAAGATAACAAAGTTGTTGGCATCCCTAATCATCTGTCTTGGGTCACTTTTTCTAGATAATTGCCTAATGATAATGAACATCCAAGGGTATTAACTTATATCAATGTCTGAATTACTTATTTGCACTTCTCTTTCTGCAAAGACATTTTTGATCACAAAAACATTAATTGTTTTTCTTTTGTTAACAATGGTTCTATTTACTTTATAATCAATGTATATTTAGATGAACAACAATTAGCCTTAAATTATCTTAAGAATACTAAGGTCAATATCAATAACATTGTTATTATGACCAGCAATTTTAACATTAGAGATAGAGATTGGAATTCTTCTTACCTGTACTATTTGGCTTACAGTGATATCCTTACAAATGTTGCTGATTCTTTTGAACTTAGGTTATCTTTTGCTATCCAGCAGGTTCTAATGAAATATACAAACAATTCCAATGATTTTAACTCTGTCATTGATCTCATGTTTTTTCAACCAGACTTAGTTAAAGTTAACAACTATCTCATATTACCTAAACTCTGATATCCTCTAAATCACACTTCTTTAACTGTTGACATATTTATCAGTAAAGAGTTTATCTATGAAAAACAAAGAACTATCATTAAGAATAGCCAAAAGAAAGAAATTTTCATTTCTAAGCTTACTAATACTCTAGAAAATATTGATATAACAGATTTAACAAGTATTGAATTATTGAAAAATATAGTTCAAGAGTATGCAAGAATCTCAAATTCTATTGTGGCAACTACTAGTCAAAGACCAATAGCAATACAAGCAATAAATCTTAAAGTGGATATCAAGTGAGAATCACAAGAAAACTTGACAAGGAGTCCTTACTATATTCCTATACTATTTATACAAAATCCTTATAGTCTGTGCTAATGATAAATAGTTCTACCCTAATGTTCATGTATAGTCCATACTTTCATCATATGTCAACCTCATGTCTTCCATAAGGATATCATGCCATATATATATGCTCTAACATTATTCTTCTAGTCTTTTCTAGCCAACTCTCACTAAGTCTAGGCTTATGACCTCATATCATGTGATATGTCATGTGACTGCAGTCACATGTCTCTTCATCATCAAAGAAAATAAAAATAAAATAAAAAAATCAAGAGAAAAGAAGTATTAAATCAAGAAAAATAAATAAAAAGAAAAGAAAAATGTTAGTGTCCAAGTATACTATAATAAATTCTTCTTGGCATAAATTCTCCAAGAATGTTGATATTACTAAATATTCTAAAACATAGTGAAACAACAAGTATAGTATTAAGCTAAACACTTATTGTTTCTCTAAGTCATTAGATAATTGGAAAGAATTCAAAAAGAATACCAAATATACTTTCTTTAGCATGAAGATTCAAGAAATTGCATCAAAGAACAAGAGACCTTGGAAGCTAATAAACTAGATTGAGAATTGTAAACTTCCAACTACCAAAGTCCTCTAATATAATGGGCAACCTTGCATTGAGCTCAAAGATCTATGACAAGCTCTTCACTAGACTTTTAATTCATATGATTCTTAGATGAAATTTCTTTGAAGGTTTCAAAGGAATGGCCAAGTCTCTCCAAAGAGGAATTTAGAAATGTGATCAGTAAATGTAGCAATTTGTCTACTTCAGGCCTAAACTGTATCTCTTGGAAACATCTTAAAATTGTTCTGAATGATGATAAGTGTCTATCCAATATTATTAACATTACTAATACATGTATTGATCTCAGTTATTGGTCTTCACATTTCAAGATAGCTATCTCAATTATCATTTCTAAACCTAATAAAGCATTGTATGATTCCTACAGAATGTTTTAACTGATTGTTCTTCTTAATATACTAAGAAGACTTACTGAAAAAGTCATTGGTATAAGACTTCAATATTAGTTTATTGCATCAAATTTTGTTCATCCAAATCAACTAAGTGGACTCAAACAACAATCAACAACTGATGCAAATGTTATTCTTACTTATCTTATCTGCTTGGGTTAGATCAAAGATTTTCATATCAATACTCTGGCTTTTGATATTGCACAGTTTTTTTCTTCATTGAACTATCTTTTTTAACTGTTTGATAGACAGAAAAACATGATATATATGTTATAATATATTTGAACACTAATATTTTTATTTTATTTTTATTTTCTTTGATAATAAAGAGGCATGTGACTACAAGTCACATGATATAATGTCATAGGCTTAGACTCTGGGAGAAGGGGCTAGAAGGATAATATCAAGATATATTTCTACTGTCAGAATTATAGATAATAGACTTTATTTTATTTTTATTTTTACTATTTTCTATTTATTTTTGTTTCTCTTTTATTTAGGATTAGGGTTTAGTGTGATATCATGGTCACATGTCACATGATACAGTCACAGTCACATGATCATGTGGTTATGATAAAAGGATATAGAAAGTTTTAGGACAATGATGTTATATAGCACGTTTTACATATATTAATCTTGAGAATAGTACATAGTCATTTAGAGTAGGCTAAAGTAGTAGAGCACAGACCAACAGTTGTTAGTATATAAGATAGATACTTTGTACCTAGGGACTTTATCAAGTTCTCTTATGATTAACCTAATCCAAGATTTACTCTTTTTGTTACAAACTCAAGTTCTTAGAGTTGGACAAGTGAATGAACCTTGTATTAGGTTAACACAAGAGAACTGTGTACAGGATTGTCTACCTTATATACTGAAATCCCATGGTCCATGCTACTCTACTTCTAGTCTACCCTAAACAGCCATGTATTTGCCTTAAGGTCAATATATATTATATATACTATATAACATCATCCTTTCAGAACCTTCTATGTCCTTCTAATGTAACATGTGGTCATGTGACTGTGACTGTGACTGCATCAGTGTGATATCACACTAACCCTAATCCTAAGTTTCCAAAATAGAAAATAAAGGAAATGAAAATAGAAATGAAAAAGAAATGAAAAAAGAAAAATAATTAAAGTCCACTGTCTTCAACTTTGACACTTTTGACTTTAACTCTAAGTCTTAAGCTATAACATCTATGGCATGTTTATCTCATGGCTAATATATGGACATTAGGATAGGATTATTTATTACTAGTACAAACTATGTATTTATTATATAAATAGGATAGCAATATATTAGAGACTTTTTATTAAGTTCACTTATGATTCCTACTTTACTTGATATCCACCTTGAGATTTATTATTTGTGTTGCTATGAGTCTTTTGACTAGTAGTTGCCACAATTACATGTGGAACAATGTTGTCTCTTCTTTCTTCAGAGCTGATGTAAGTATAGGACAAGAGTCTACCCTCTCTTCTATTTTATCTGCTTTATATATTGCTTTTATCTTCCATATCTTTAGAACAAGATCAAAAAATCATTTTAAAAATTTGACTGTTTTATTTTTATCTTTTATAAATGATAGTCTTTTTATTTCATAGGAAAAATCTTTTGAAAAATCAAACACTATTCTTTTTTGTAGTTATAATATTATTTCTCTCTTTGATCAAGTCAGACTTATAGTCAAGTATAGAAAGTCAGAAATCTTCCACTTTTCTAGATTAACTAAAAACTCCAATCCTTCTCTGTTGAATCTTATCCTTTTAGAAAGCCCCATTCTTCAACCAAAGAATACTTGAAAATACCTTAGTTTTATTTTTGATAGAAAACTCTCCTTCCATCAACATATCCATTTCTATTCCTCTAAAGCTTTCTCTATAATTAAAAACATAAAAATACTGGACAATTCTATGAGTAGTTTGTTACTATTCTATAAATGACTCTTATATTGCACTTGTGTTCTTTCTATTGCTCTTTATAGCTTCTCTCTGTGGTATTTCGAAAATACTTCCTTATTCTACCCACTCAAGGAACTTAGAAAAATGTCATAAAGAACTGTTTCATGAATCACTAGTACTTTTTGTACTTTTCTCACTTGGAAAATTGAGGCCATTGCTAGCCTTATACTTATTCATCTACATTTGAATAAGCTTAGTTACTATCATTAGATGAGAACAGCCCCTCTACTCTTTAATTACACTATTAAGTCATTGCTTGAATGCTGCTATATTTTGAATTCAAATTCACATTATCTTTCATTGAATAAGGTTATTCTTAAGCAAAGACTTAAGATCAAGAGTTTCATTGTAGATGTTAACAACTGTCTTCATGGTATTCTTCTTTTTTTCAACTCATTAGATAAAGAATTGTTTCCTAGTTTCTGTCTAGTAGATATTTTTCAGAATTATTTAACTCTGTAGATCAAAAAGTTGATGAAGCCAAGTGTGTCTATTTTTAAAAACTCAATAAAATCTTTGAAAATTCTCTATAAGATTTCAAGACTATTGTTATCATATTAGATACTAGTATTAAAAATAACATCACTATGTCAATTGCTTATATTTGCCATGGTTGCAATATTGTAACTAAGACTATTCATTATGCTGTCAATATCACTATAATAGAGACTGAACTATTTACTATAAGATATAGAATCAATTAAGTAATCTATGTTACAAATATGTTGTATATTATTGTAATAACTAATGCTATCTATTTAGCAAAAATATATATTTGACTTATTAACATATTCTTATTAAGTATAGTTTATTACTATTGTTAGAGTTACAAAAAATAGACTTTATTTATTTTTATTTTTATTTTTATTTTTATTTTTATTATATTTATATTTATATTTAATTTAATTTTTGAAATCTAGAATTAGGGTTTAATAGTATGTTACAAGCCACTGTTACAAACTATCACAGTTACATTATCATACAATCATATAATACAATAAAAGATAGTAAAAGCTTCTAGAACAATGACATTATATAACATATTATATATATATTGATCTTAAGACTTACATATGGTCATTTAGGATAGGCTAAAGTAGTAAAGCACAGACTGTTATGACTTAAAGACCTTAGAGTTGATCAATAAGAGAAATCTTATATTAGGTTAATACAAAAGAGCTCAATAGAGAACTCTGTACAGAATTGTCTTTCTTATATACTAAAAGCTCATAGTCTGTGCTCTACTACTTTAGCCTATTCTAAATAACCATGTGTTTAAACATGCTGTATGACATTATCCTTTCAGAACCTTCTATGTCCTTCCCTTACTACCTATCACAAAATAAACTACTTACTTATTTGTGATATTTGAACTTTGGGTACACTCTTAAAGGTTTAGAAGTGATTCAGAAGTTCAATAATGATGACAATGATGATTAAGATCAATACAGATAATAAAGGATAAAGATTAATGATAATTAATATAAATTGATGTTATTAAATCTGAGGTCTAATTCTCAGACACAGAGATATATACAAAAGAGTGATAGTCTGTACACAAGCTATTTCCATCACATGATCAAAACTCATATCTGATGGGAGCTGTCATCTGTCATAACAGATGTCAGACTAATTTTAAAAGGTAACTAATTATGTCACTATATTGATATGCTTGTATCTTTATGAATACTTATTGCTATGTAATATACCATATATTATTGGAAATGGTTTGATGAGCACTTTCCAATGTAAGTTTGATTGTGCAAATTCATCCAGTTGTTCATAAGATATTAGCAAATAAAGATTTTACAGTTATTGATGACCTTATATCTCAGTTGTTTGTTGTTGCTTTTATACATCCCATATATGTGTAGATAGTCCTCATTTGGAACTTTCCAGTGCAACTTAGTTTGTGAAAATTGGTCTACTGGTTGTGGAGATATAAGCTGAATGAAGTTTGTGACACTATCACATGACTTGTGACTGTGACTTGTGTCAGTGTGTCAGTGATGTCACACTGAACCCTAACCCTAAGTTCAGAAGGTAAAAGAAAAGAAAAATAAAAGATATTAGAAGAAACTCAAGTCTAAGCTTTATAACTCTGACATTACCTCTCTTCAAGGTTCCTACTTCTAAAGAAACTATTAGTTTCCTCTGCTGTCTTATCTTTCCCCTTCCATTTTGCCCAATTTCTTTCTAGCTTTCTCAAATATTCTTCTTCAAACTTCTTGTCATTCTATCAGTACAACATCTTTACTATATATTTTCCTGGTAACTTCTTTCTTCTGAAATCTCTTTCTTCTGCCATATCTAACTTCTTCTGTGATCTTATCTCTACATTCATTCTTCTCTCAAACTCTGCTACTATTTCTTTTATGTTTTCTAAATCCTTCTTCTTTTCCCAATTATCATGTTCTGCTGTAAATCCCTTCCATCACACCAAATACTTCACTACTTCTCTCACTTTTCTTTTATTTAATATCCTTTCCACTTCCCATTTCTCTACTCTTTTTACTTCTACTGGTTTTACTTCTTTTCTTTTCTGCCCCTCTACTTGGTCTTTGTATTATACTATATAACTAATATTTACTACTAGATGAATTCTCATTGAATTGGGCAGTCATAATTTGACCATATTGGTAGATGTTACCTCATCAATGGTATATGGGCCTACATATTGATCCACTAGTTTCTTTGCTAGTCTCTCTTTAAATACTAGGTCCTTTGTACTCAACATAACCCTATCTCCTATCTTTCATACCTCTGTTTCTTTTCTTCCTTTATTTGCTTGCTACTTTATTTCTTCCTGTATTCTTTTCAATGCTACTTCTGCTTCTTTCTGCATCTTTTTCATTCTTTCTGAAAAATCTGTTGCCTTCTCCATTTTCTCTTTTTGTCTGATATTTGTTCCCATTTTTAACTCTCTTCTGTAGTTTGCCATAAATAGAGACATTTTAGTTGTCAAATGTGTTTTATTGTTAATTACAAACTCTGCTGATGCTAACCATTCTGGCCAATCCTTTTGTCTGTAATCTATGAAGAACCTTAGGTACTGTTCCAACTCCTAATTCATTCTCTCCATTTAACTATCTGTTTGTAGATGGAATAATGTCAACAACCTCATTTCAATCTCTAACATCCTATTTAACTCTCTTGTCATTTTTGCTACAAAATACAGTCCTCTGTCCAACACTATACTCTTTGACAATCCATGCAACTTCCACATATCATTTCTAAACAACCTTGCCAACCCTTTTTCTGATGTTCCTTCTGTTGTTGTTACAAAATGTGTCATTTTAGACAACTTATCATAGATCACTAGAATCATGTCTTTCTCAGCTATTATCAGCAACTTCATAATAAAGTCTACTATTAGATGTGTCTATGGCTTTGCTGAAATCTCACTCAACTTCAGCTTTCCTACTAGTATCTCTGTCCTATTCTTCATTCTTTGGTACATATCACATTCTTCTACATCTTTTGTTACTTCTGACTACTAATAATTTCTTGTCACTAATTCAGTAGTCTCCTACTTTCCTCCATGTTCTGCTACTAGCACATCATAATGTAACTGGATTATTTCTGCCCTCAATACTTTGTTTTTTGGCATGTATACTTTTTCTTTCTTTAATACTAGCTCTCTCTCTATTTGCTACTCTTTTCCTTATAATACCTTTACTCCTGCCTTCTTTATTTCTTCTACTACTCTAACTACTTCCTTGTCTTTACTTCTAGCTTTTTTATTTTTTCTACTATTTTTACTTTTAGTCCTTCTATTACTACTTCAGCTAAACTACGAATCCAATAGTCCTTAATAAATACTTGATTCTCATTATTCTTTTTTACTCCTATCTTCCAGTCTAGTCTCCTACTAAGTCCATCTATATTAGACTTATGAAGTTTGGACCCAATTTTCTTTTGACTTTCCTTTTAATCTTATTTTATTTTATTTTCTACTCTGGGAACTGGGGTTAGGGTTTTGGTGTGATATCACAGTCACATGTCACAAAGTAGTAATAAAAGGAAGTAGAAGGCTATAAAGAGATAACATCATATAGTATGTATAACATATATTGATCTTAAGGTAAACACATAGTCATTAGAGTAGGCTAAAGTAGTAGTAGCATGGACTATGGGGATTTAGTATATAAGATAGACAGTCCAGTACAGAGTTCTCTATTGAGTTCTCTTGTGTTAACACTAATGCAAGGTTCTATTCATTAATCAACTCTAAGATCTTTGAGTTGTAACAATTTACTTTCCCTATTTTTGTTCCTGGCACATTGTTATGAACTTAGATTCTTTGAGTTGGATAAAAGCATAACTCTTGTATTAGAGTAACATAAGAAAACTCGATAGAGATCCCTTTATAAACTAATCTATCTTATATACTACTACTGATGGTCTGTGCTCACTACTGTGTGCCCTACCCTAAATGACTATGTGTAGCACATGAGTTCAACATATGGTGTACATGTTGTTTGATATCATTTATTCTAGACCCTTCTACTCTATTGTCTTTAACCCTAACCCTATGTTCTAAAAATAGAAAAATAAGAAAATAAAACAAAATAAAAATAAAAATAAAAGATAAAATAGAGAAAACTAAGTCCACTGTTTGTAAACTTGACACACATGCTTTAAGGTGAAGTCAAACCTTGATAAGTAAAATGCCCAGCAAGCTTGTCTTTTGTTTAGCTTCTATGCTTTCATAAAATATTCTAAGTTTTTATAATCTATCCAGACCTCAAACTTGAATTTTGCATCTTTCAATAGATATCTCTAGTTTTCCAATCTTCTTATTACTACTAATATCTCCTTGTTATGAATTTTATAATTCCTCTCTATCTCATTTAGAGATTTTGAGAGGAACACTACTAGCCACCACTTCTCATCTTCACATTTTATTAATAACACTCCTCCTATTGTATAATTTGATGGATCTACTTTTATTCTTATTTTTTTGTCTAAATCTGATGCTGCTAACACTAGTTCTTTTGTAAACCTCTCTTTCAGTTCCCTAAATGCTTTCTCTTATCTTTTTGTCCATTTCTACTTCTAATCCTTCTTTACTATATTGTGTAATAGTCTCGCTATCACTGCAAAGTCCTTGATGAATCAATGATAGTAGTTTACCAATTCTAAGAATTTCTGTATGTTTTTGACTCCTTTCAGAGTTAGCCAGTCCAAAACATCTTTTACCTTTTCTTCCTCCATTTTAATCCCCTCTAGTCTTATTACTACTTCCAAAAATCCTACTTTCTTTATCTTCCACTTACATTTCTCCAGTTTTATATATAAATCATTCTCTGCCAACTTCTTCACAACTTCTTCTACCAACTCATTATGTCCTTCTTCTCCTTCCATCCCAATAATTACATCATTAATGAAACTCACCACTTTTCCAGTGTTGATGAGATCTTGTAGGATTTTATTCATTATAGTCTGAAAAGTTACAGGCGAGTTCATTAGTCCAAAGAACATCACTGTTGGCTCAAATGACACCTCTGGTGTTGTAAACACTGCTTTTTACTTATCTCCTTTCTTTATCTATACATTATTATAACCTTATCTCAAGTTCATCTTTGTAAATACTTTCTTGGTACCTATGTTTTCTAAAATATCTGAAATTAAAGGCAACAGATAATTATTTTTAATAGTCCATTCATTTAGATACATATAGTCCTATACCATATGCTTCTTTCCATTCTTTTTCTCTACAAAAAACACTGGTGCCATTTGAGGTAACTTTGAAGGTCTGATATACCCTTTTCTCAATTGTTCTGAAATGAACTCATGCACCTTCTCCCTCTCTTCTCTTGACAATGGGTACACCTTCCCTTTTCTTGGTACAAACTCTTTCTTTATCTTAATAGCATAGTCCCATAACTTCTTTGTGAGCATCTGTTCACTGGCCTTTTTCCCAAAGACCTAGATCTACTTGTGAAAGTGTTTTAGTACTAGTTTTCTTGCTTCTTTTTCTAATCTTACCACTTCTTCTTCTTCATCCCAAATCTCCCATTCTTCTGCCACTTTCTTTGCTTCCATCATTCTCCCCTTCTTTGGTGTTTTTCTTTTCTCATACCCAAAATTACTTTCCACTTTTTCCCTTCTATCACATCTATTTCTGTTCTCTTCCTATATCTCTGATAATAAATATTTACCTCTATCATGTTTTCTATTGGCCCCTTCTTATTAAAAGTTCTATCTACATTCTATATATAAATAAGTCTTTCTATTTTTTTCAACTTCAATCCTTATTTTCTTATGAACTCCAAACTCATTACCAATCCCATTGCTCCACTATCCAATAATGCTTCCACCATTACTCCTTCTTGTGTGTTGATCCTCTCCAGCATAATTTTCACCATTACTTCTTTTAAGAGCTTGTCATTGTTTAGATCATAGCAAGATGTATTATCCATTATCCTAGAGAGTATTATGCACCTATTTTTGAGACTTAATTGAGAAGTATCAAGTCTTGCTCCTCATTTAAATTATTTTGTCCATTCTCTTCTTTTATCATTCTCTGTCCATTATTTCTCTGTTTATATTTCAGTCTTCTACCTTTCCCCATTCTGCCTTCTATCCTTCTATTCCTACAATTTCTCACTAAATGTCCAAAACCCCTATAATTATAACAATTCCTATTTCCTCTATCTACATTCATAGCATATGAGTTGTGTTATGCAAACACTGCTCTCTAATTGGGATGTACCATTACCATATTTGTCCTTTCCACTCCTTCTATTGGAGTAGGCTCTGTCTACTGTTGAGAAGCCTCCTGCCTCCTTGGCCAAACTTAAGGCTATAGGATCTATTGGTAATATGCCTCTGCATTATTCAATCTTGGAGCCTGTGGCCCCTGTTCCTGTTGTCCCCTCAGCCTTTCCTCCTCTCTCCTACTTTCTTTCTAATTCCTATCCAAGGTGATGGCTCGATCATACCATTGCTCAATAGAACTAGGTTGTTGTTCTGACTCCATGAGTCTTTGGTGTATTGTTCTATTCATCTCTCATTTGAATTCTTCTACTAATAGTCTTCTCTTATACCCACTTCCCCTAGTTACTTTCCTAAACTCCTGAACAAACTCTTCCATTGTCTTACTTCCTTGCTCTAGCCTCCTCAACTCTGCTACTTTTACTGTTTCTTTGTCTCTTCTTCTAAACTCTTTTCTAATGTCTGCCAAAAATTCTCCTGTTGTCTTGTATTCTAGCAATTCTACTTCTAAATTCTCTAGTATATTTTTCTTCCAGACATCTGCTGATTCTCTCTGCATATATGATAACATCCACTGAATCTGCTCTTCTACTGTCGCTCTCCTCATCTTCATTCTTATATATAACCTGTATGCTGTTACAAAATCTGAAACTCTTGATAAGGTCCTATCAAACACTTGTGGCCTAGCCACTTTTGTGCTTGCTGCTGCTGCTGCTCCCCCTTCTATTCTCTCCTGTAATGCTTAAAGCTATGCCTATAGGGTTGCAAGCTGCTTCTGTTGTTGCTGTATAACAGTCTGTAATTCTAAGTTATGTCGACTTATAGTATATAGTGGTGGTGGTGTTATTAGTGTTGAAAGTGGTGGTGATGGTGATGGAGGTGGTGGAGTAGGTGGTAGTGATTACTATTCAGAGAGTATAGATCCTGTGTTGGATTCACTCTCTGATTTGTACTCTGAACTCAATGTTTTCCTCTGTAAGAGCTAGTAGTACTCTTCTTGTCTACTTCACACTATTTACTGACTACCTATACTACCAACTACTGCCATAATTGAATTTATACATGAATATCCCTAAGAAGAGAATTTCTACTCTAGATGGAACTCATAGGAGACCACACCATTCCTTTGCATAGACAATTCACAAGAGGACCTACAGCATGAGACTTCTATGTGAAAACTAACTACCATATCCATACAAAAGAGTATGTCTTCTTGCATCAGTGGGCTTTGGTACAACAAAATGACTAGGTTTCTCCTACCTAGCTGGTATACCATTTATGCTTAAAGCCCAGCAATTATTTTTGACTTTGGATGTATTACCTATAGTTGAGGATGATAAAGAGTAAGAGTAAGTTTGTAAAAAGGGTACTGTATTGGGCAGTCTCAAGAATAGGAATCAAGTTCTAATATTATGACTTAAAGACCTTAAGGTTGGTCAATAAGAGAAATCTTGTATTGGGTTAACACAAGAGAACTCAATAGAGAACTTTGTACAGGATTGTCTTTCTTATATACTCAAAGCTTATGGTTTGTGCTCTATTACTTTAGCCTATTCTAAATGACTATGTGTTTAAACATGCTGTATGATGATGTCATGCTAAACCCTAACCCTAAGTTCAGAAGGTAAAAGAAAAAAATATATATTAGAAAAACTCAAGTCTAAGCTTGACAACTCTGATATAGATTATAAGCAATTAGTATATAAGATAGACCATCTTGTACAGAGTTTTCTATTGAGTTCTCTTATGTTAACTCCAATACAAGATTTATTTGCATAACCAACCCTAAGATCTTGAGTTTGTAACAGCTATAGCATAGGATCTTAGAGAGTTCTTCTATAGAAACACTGAAAATTTGATTGACTTTTGGGGATGCCCTAGTAAAGTAAAATGGAAACATCACACGATTGTTGACAAAGAAACAAAATGGTTTAATCTCAAATCTCCTTTTCCATGTAAATTGTTATGAGATTTCAGCATGAAAGAAGAAAGCAATGTGATCATTTACAAGTGGCAGATAACTTTTGTTATAGGATGCTTAAACACTAACAATTCTATTTTTCTTTTCTTTTATTTTTCTGATTTTATATTGATTTTCTTTTCTCTTTTATTTTATTTTGGACAATGAAGAGGCATGTGATACTGCAGTCACATGACAGGTCACATGAGGTGATGTCATAGGCCTAGAACATAGAGGAAAGATCTAGAAGGATGACATCAGGGCACATGTATACAACATGATAGCCTTGAGTAGGGAATGAGGTGGACATGAGGTTGTAGCATGGACATAAGGGCAGGCGTAATTATTAGTAGTACGAACCATGTGTACTTTGTATATATAGGACTCTAATTTAGCAGAGATTCCTTGTCGAGTTTTCTTGTGAAATTCCCACATTATATCTGATCTAAGAGATTTACTCGTCTGTGCTGTCATTTGTCATTGTGATAAGTGGTTGCCACAACAACTTTCCTGTCAGAATTGAAGATAATAGACTTGGTTTCTATTTTATTTTATTTTATTTTCTCTTAGATGTTATTGTAGAGCATAAGATAAAAAAGACAAAGTGTAACACTATTACAGGTCACATGACAAGGTCATACAAGTCACATGCTCACATGATATGATGGAACAATATAGAATGTCCTAGAAGAAGAAAAAGTCATACAGTATGGTTAACATATGTTGATTTTAAGGCAAACACATAGTTGTTTATGTTATAGAACGAAAGTGCAGACAGACTTTGGCTAGGGTTAGGGTTAGCCAGACATAGATAGATAGTATTATTATTAGTCGACAACAGATGGAGAGCACGTAATATAGGCTAGAGTAGTCTAGAGCAGTCTGAAAGGACTTAAGGTCTAGAAGGATCAGAAAGAGTCTAGAGAAGAGTTAGGGTTAGGAATGACGTCAAGGAACTATGGTTCCTCATGGTGTATACATGGTGCATACATGTACAGCGGAGATTAAGAGTATGACGTCAAGGTACATGTATATGGTATGGTGGCCTTAGTAAGAAGACATGAGGAGGACATATGGACATAAGGGCTGGTAGATATTGTTGTAGCACAGACCACCTTATATTTATATAAATAGAGGAGCAATGCAGCGAGGGCTTCTTGTTGAGTTCTCTTGTAATCCCCACTACTAGATAGCCTACTGAGAGCTTTGCTGAAGTCAGCATATCACA
>Ga0157364_1003452_pt1 | contig 15320 bp, 7 predicted proteins | sample AttsexASBM2_FD_111476 | JGI IMG/M metagenome (GOLD analysis project Ga0157364, IMG submission 111476) | Fungus gardens microbial communities from leaf cutter ant in Ribeirão Preto, State of São Paulo, Brazil - Atta sexdens ASBM2 | ecosystem: Host-associated > Fungi > Mycelium > Unclassified ...
CAAGCACCCTTTAAAAGTCTCCACTCTTTTGATGTTAATTTATATCCAACCTCATCCAATTCTAAAGTAATATCCTGCAATCTGTTAAACCACTCCCATAGAGGATCATACTGTGAATCCTCTGCCCAGATCTTTGTTTCACTCATCTTTATAAAAAATAGTGATATTTGATCTAAAGTTGGTTCCAAAATCTCGTTATACTCCTTTATTCAAAGAAGTTTTTTGTTTTAATGGAAATGTAAGTGAGGTGGTGCAGGAGGTGAAAAAGTAGGCTGGTGATCAATGCGATCAATGAGTAGAGTTGGTGGTTGTTCAATCCAGTCTAAAAGACTTCTTCTTTCTTTACTTAATCGAGCTAATAACAATAAGTTTTGAGCATGTTCTTCATGTTGTTTTACCAGCTTCTATGACTCTTCTTTCAACAGAGTGTGAGTGGTAAGAGGTGGTATGAGGATGTACTTCACTATCCTTCTTTTCCCTACATTTTTGAACATTTCTCATGCAGTAGAAGAAAGTTTAAATGTTTCTCTTTCTCCAGTAACTTCATTTTTGACAAAAATAATGTTGGTGTTTTTTCTAATGGCAGACATGGCTTTGGTGGCAAATATGAGCACAATATCTCTATTTAAGCAGATAAAGTGTATGGATAGAAGAACAAAAAGTGTTCTTTCATATGATATGGATCTTAATGGGGGAGAGTTGACATCATATCCAGTTTCTCTCACTGGCTTATGGTGGAGAAGTATCAGATCTCAATGTGGTTCCAGCCACACTGCAAAGATTGTCAGGAATGTGTTACACAAACCTTAGGTCACTCAGGTTAGCTTGCTGTCAAAAACATCTAAAAGATGTCTCATGGCTGAGTAAGACACAAAGTCTCCTTACTAAACCTGTTCCCAGCTTAATAGAAGCAGACCCCTCTTACACCTGAGGATAGACAACAAATGGGATTAGATTAAGGCTATCCTAAGACTGCTCCTAAGGTTAAAAGACTAAAGGTCTTCTCCACAAGAACTTAGCTCTATTACAGCAGCTTTGTTCTGAGTCTGAACAAAGTCACTGTCCTTGTCAGAAATAGCAACCTCCTCCAAAAGATCTCCCAGATCTCACATTTGAAATCAACACTCCACCCATACTCTATTACAGCAGCAATGGAGGACACAAGAATAGACTTAACAAACTATCACAAATAAGATACTCACTGGTTGTGGAGATACAAGCTGAATGAAGTTTGTGACAAGGATGCAGTTTATGTTTAAATTTGTACTACTTGGTTGATGTTATATCTAATAGCAAATAATTCAGCTTTGGTAAACAAAATGTTTATAGTAAAATGAACTGTTTTGGTAATGATAAAGTGTCTTCTGTAGATGTATGCAATCAATGTAGTAGTGTTATTTTTAACACTTGCATTAGATATGATAACAATAGTGTTTGGATCATCAAGAGAGTTACTGTATAATCTATTAAGATTGCTAAATTAAGCAGCTTTGGCATCAGCATCTTTGCAGTTCACAGTGTGAAAAGAGAAATGATTAGGAAATTTTTCTACAAGACAAAATCCAAAAGTAAGTTCTTTGTAAAGTTTATCAAAGAATGGAATATTAGAGTTGAGTTGATTATTTATATCCACTAATAAGCTCTTGACTTTCAATCACTGCTTATTCATGAGATTAGCTATGGACAAATAGTAAGATTCAGACTTCTTGGAGTAATAGTTCTCTAAGAGTAAGTTAAACACATGTTGGCAGGGAAGAGAGGCCATATACAAATAATAATGCCTACTGATTTTGTCTAAGTAAGACTATATAGGTATAAGCCCAACTATGGCCTTTACTCCTATTATGTTATGAACTTAAATCCTTTGAGTTGGATAAAAGCACAACTCTTGTATTAAAGTAATATAAGAGAACTCGATAGAGATCTCTTTACAAACTAGTCTACCTTTTATACTACTACTGATGGTCCATGCTCACTACTGTGCACCCTACCCTAAATGACCATGTGTAGAACATGAGGTCAATATATGGTATCCATGTTGTATGATGTTATTTGTTCTAGAACCTTCTATTTTATTCTCCTATGTCTTGTGACCAATATTGTGACCACACCATCAGATTGTGACTGATGTGACAGTGTGACAGATCACTTCTGACTCTAACTCTAACTGTTCTAAAAATAGAAAAAAGAAAAGTAAATCCAAGGAATAAAAATAAAAATAAGAAAGAAAAATAAAATAAATGAAGTCCACTTCTTGCAATCTTGACATATTGATAGAAAGATATAAAAAGCATCTATAATTTAGATAACTACTTTTCTCTGCATCTTTTTTAACTTGTTAAGTACTTTATATAAAGGTATTTCCTTTAAGTACTATAGTTAAAATCTATAGAAAATAATCAGTAGTATGCAATTTCTATAAAGAAGTTGTTTATATAAAGACTTCAATCCTTTAGTAGAGTTACCAAGCATTTTCATATTCTTAACAGTCAAAAAAACTTTATATCACAAAATGAGCTACTTACTATTTGTGATTCTTGAGTTTTGAATAACTTTTAAAAGTGATTCAGAGATAATTTAAGAGTTTAGTATAAGAGAATAATAATGGTGAACAGTATAGAGTATTAACAGAAATAATTGATGTTATTAAGTCTGAGGTCTAGCTTTCAGATATAAAGATATATATATAAAAGAACAATGATCTGTGCATAAGCTATAGCTATTATATGATCAAAACTCATATCTGATGGTAGCTATCATCTGCCATAACAGGTATCAGACTAATTTTAACAGATAACTAATTATATTACTACATTGATATGCTTGTATATCCCTAAGTACTAATTGCTTTGTAATGTACTTATATCATCAGAAATCATTCAGTAAGCACTTTCCAATGCAAGTTGAATTGTGTGATGAATTGTGTGAATCTATTTAGCCATTCCTGAGATAATAGCCAATAAACTATTAGGGTTACTAATGGTCTGATATCTCAGTAATCTACTATTGTTTTCAAATGTCTCTTATATCTGTGAATAGCCCTCATTTAGAGCTTTTCAGTACAACTTCATTTATAAGAATTAGTCTATAGATTATAGAGATATAAGTTAAATGAAGTTTGTAATACTTTATCTGCATAGAAGCAAATATAATAATAAAAGAATAGTTTCTTGTTAAATATGAATCCTAGATATCTCCAGATTTTGTTAGGCCATATAAGAGAACCATTCAATCTAGAAAAGTGGAAAATCTCCAATTTGAAGTTTTTAAGTGGCTCAACTATGACTACTCAGCATGAGTCTTGTTCTTAGAGATCCTGTTATCAATAGTGATGTGAATACTGAAATACATATATTTGTTCACTTACTTTTTTTTTTATCTATATGATGATATTTTGAAAACTATCTCAAGTCCTTCTACAAATGATCTTCTTACTTGCTACTTCTCTCTTCTCTATCTTTTCCTATGGTAAGCAATAATGTATTGGTAGTAATACCCATGTGCTATTTATATATTGAATATAATAGTAGAAGATTAGTAGTTGAGAGATCTGGAAATGGATTGAGTTATGATACCAGCAGTAGCAGTTAGGATAGAAAGATAAGAGGTAGAGTCAAGGACCATAGTTGTTTTGTTAAAACTTGACCCATTCTCATCCAGATAATAGTAGGTGATCTGAATTCTCATTCATAGGAAACATGCCCTATACTTCAACACTTTCTCACATACATTCAAACATCTGCTTCATAGTTTAAACAGTATTCACAGAATAGCAAGGTTAAAGTGGTACAAGAGACATGAACAAGTTTATGAAGGATATTGCTACCAATTATGTTCTCTGCTCTTGCCCAGCTTTTAGGACTACAAAATATTAGAGACAATCTACAAAGTGTATATATATACAATTCTCCTGTAAAGCCCAAGTGAGATCCAAGTGAATTACTAATAATGATTATGATATGGTCAGCTCAAAAAACATAATTATTATCATCATCATACTCCCACTGAATTACCTTCACTAGTACCCTTTGTTATGAAACTCCTATAGACTAGTAATTGGAAAAACGAGGTTTATTAGTAGCTAGACTGAGACTAAAGAGTCATACATATAGTCACTACTCTAAGTCTTATGTGTCAGAGTTGAAGACAGTGGATGCTAACTATTTTTCTTTTTCTTTTTCTTTTTTATTTCTATTTTCTTTTCCTTTATTTTCTATTTTGGGAACTTAGGGTTAGAGTTAGTGTAATATTACACTGTTACATATCTGTTACATATTACATGATGCTGTCACAGTCACATGTCACATTGGAAAGATGATGTCATACAACATGTATAATATATACTGACCTTAAAGCAAACACATGGCTGTTTAGGATAGACTAGACATAAAGTAGTATGGACCATAAGGTTTTAGTATATAAGGTAGATAATTCTGTACAGAGTTCTCTATTGAGTTCTCTTGTGTAAACCTTATACAAGGTTCTTTTTCTTGATCCACTCTAAGATCTTAAGATCATAATATTATGTGACCCATGATATAATATACACTACTCCATTTCTTCTCAAATGATTGTCTCCAAATCACAGTAAACTACCATGTTTTGTCCATATTGTTGTATTCCTGCTCATGTTTCCATCTTGCCACCACATCTACAAATAAGTAGAGGAAAGGTTTGGATATAATGTTATGAACTTAAAACCTTAGAGTTGGTCAAAAGAAAGAACCTTGTATTAGATTAACACAAGAGAACTTGATAGAGAACTCTGTACCAGATAGTCTATCTTATATACTAAATCCACATGGTCTGTGCCAGCTACTTCTAACCTACCCTAAACAGCCATATGTTGTACATGCTGTATGATGTCATCCTTCTAGAACCTTTTACATCCTTTCATATATCTTATGACTTGTGACTGTGTCATCTGATGTGACTGCATGATCTTGTCACTTTAACCCTAACCCTAAGTTCCAAAAATAGAAAAAATAGAAAATAAATCAAAAGGAAAATAAAAATAAATTAAGTCCACTGCTTTCCTCTTTGATATATGATAACATATATAATACTTCTTCTACTTCTATGGAGTAACTATATCTCTATTTAAACTTTGATTCTTGCAAGTCCATACAAATTTCGAGTTTGAAGTCCTATACCTTGATTGTGAATATACAATTGATGTTCTACATTTTGTTATTGCTAATTGATTCCTTGATAACAACTAATGCTTATATACTACCATGGTCTAAATAGTTTTTATCTGCTTGTCTGCTTGTCTGTCCATGTCTATGTTGTATACCTATAGTCTGTCTGGTAAGCAGCCTTGTTTTCCATACTGATCCATTAACCTAGCACCAGGAACTGTAAGTATAACTATTTCTCCCTTATATACAAGCTATTAGCAAGTCCAACTGATGTTGAACATAATAGTATAGGTTTGTATTTGAGACATGCAAAGACGAATTCAAGAGTTCAACAGTAATAAGCAGCAGTGGAGTAAGAAACTAAATCATTGTTTGTCACTCATACTAATCTTCTCTCTCAGGAAAAATAAAAATATTTCCTATCAATATAATGTCTGCTTCTTTTTATTCTCTAAACTTCTTACACAATCATCTAAATATGCCTTATGGATATCAAATGCAATCATTCAGTAGTTTGAAGAATATTTACAAGATGAGAATACAAAAACTGCAGAAATTTAGAAAGATAGAAGAGTTATATGGGTTGTTAGTCTACTTCAACCCAAGTAGAGGACTTAAAAAAATACTTACCCTGTTGGAAATTATTCCAGCATTCTTCACAAATTCATATATGAGGTAAACAAGAGTATAGATATTTTTTTTCTCTCTTGGGCTATCTACCAAACTTATTTGAGATCTTGTCTTAGTACCTGGTGCTTTCAGTTTCTCTGCCTTACTCTTTTTATCACAAGAAACTGAATTACTAGCTGATCAAAAAAACAAAAGTCATCTAACAATATCATTCTCCCTTTAGCTCTAGTTACACTTTTTTTCTTTAAAAAGTCTTTTAAGAAGAACTATGGGTTTGTAAATCTGGGTATGGGAGAAAATCAATCATAGAATGCTATTTATATACCTTAGATATAACAGTCTTTCTTCTGGGTTTTAGCCTTTCATCGAATATGAATTAATAAATTGTCAATATAAATTCATACAGAAAAATCACAATCCATTGTTTATTTCTGATTTGACCCCACTCTTTATCTAACAATGATTAATTGCTTCTCATATTGTTCTTGATTCCTTGATTTGCATGCAGGTATACTTTTAACAGCATCTGCTTATCTATCTCGCTACCACCATATCTATACTCTCTGATACCCAAAGTTTCACAATTAGAGATAGTAGCTTCATATAGATTTTGAACATATAATCAACTACTAACATTACCAATCAATATGACCAATCTGGTGAGTAGCATTGTTTTCTATATTAATAGAGTGCTGATTTAGCACTAGAAATTGATATCCTTTATAAAGCCTCCAGTCTTGGAGCAATATTTGATTCACATGAGCATTACAATCATCGTTGCTTTCCTGATACTCAAGAACAGTACATTGCCAATATCACAAATTAGGTAACTAAATCTGTCGACATACCCTCATCAATATACTGGATAAGAGACCAGCTAGAGTTGGAAAATTAGCCATTACTTAAATATGTACTAAGAAACTGGAGAAAAATAGACATTTTAGCACTACGTTCTTCTTTTTTGTCAATAAACATAATAATATATTACTATTGTTCACTACTATCACTTACCAACTTGTCACTTCACTTCCTAATTATTGTGCTACTATCAACAACAAGAACTCTAAGAACCATACTATTGTTTACAAGAAAATATCATCTCAATTCAAAGAGCTTATTATTGAGCCACTTCAAGAGCTAGAAAAGCAAGGAAAGAGTACAACCAAAAGCAGTTTTTATTGATAGATTAGATGAGTATATAGATAAAGAAACACAAGCAGAAATTATCAAGGTTATTACATTTTCTGTCTGGACAAGATCCATGCCATTCTACTAGGCCATTTTTAGCTATGCCAAACTTCACATTGTGTCAATATTTAGCTAGGATACCATTGTCTCTGTTATTCATTTTGTTAAACTCTCTATCTCTTGTAAAACAGATAGCGAAATTAAGTTATACCTCCAAAGAGAATTCAAGAACATCCTTTGATGCTGAAATTGTTTACACCTATTATTGTTATAGCTAACTAACGACAATATAAGAAAGCTTGTTGATGCAGTAGCTTGTATATTTGCATATCCTTCTGTTGTCTTATATCAGATTGAGTATTCATCAGACTGGCAATTCTGTAAAAGGCTGGAATCTATTCTGGATACCTTATCATAACCAGAAAAAGAACCATCTATGTCACTTGTTTTCCAACTAGATATACTCTATATCTACATCATGAGTCAGACTCTAGAATATATACTCCTATTTGTACAGCTCTTGCTTTTTTATGTTGCGCTTGACAATAGTAAGTTACCTTTTTAGATTGTTACAGTTTACAATGTCCTTTGGCTCTCTAAATCTACATTCAGAAATATCTACCACCATCTACATACTGTGATCATCCATGAAACATCTTTTGACTTTCTCAGTTCAATTAACTCCTGCATAGACCTCATACAGTTATTCTTTAATTAAGGTCAATAGTTCCATCCAGACATCTCAGATATCTACCATTTCAACAATATTCATAGATCACTTTGTTTCTACCACAAATTGTTTTATGATTTCCTCCATAATCCTGCTTGCTTAAGTCTCTTCTGTGTTGCTACTCTAGATATTTATTGCAAATTATTTGATCTTTAGATTTAACATCACCATCATTATGCATCAAGCTATACTATTGATAGCTCAAGTACATTTTTTCTCTCTTATATCTGCCCATAAACTTACTTGTTATTCTAGTGCTTGTATTAGGGCCAGATATTGTCAGCTTATCTAACTCGCTCTCTTAGCTATAAGAAATTGAGTTCATTAACTCAGTTTTCAAGCTGGTATCCTTCTCCAATCTCTCAGAGTGGTTATTCCATAATGACCTGGAATTTTGCTGATTTACTGGGAATGCTCCTTTAGATATATTACAATGGCTGACAGAACTATATTACTGCAAGGCTCTAATGGCAGAAGAATGCATGTTGAGATCTTTGGTTTGAACTACCATTAGGTTTCAAATATTCCAAGAATTGCAAAAATATTATGTTACATCATATTTAAGTGTATTCATGCTGAAATATTTGATGATATAACACTCTCAGAATTTCTTTCTGTGTATTTCAAATATGACTACTAATAATGACTTAACTTACCACATTACTAGATGATCAATAAACTTGAAAAAACAAGAGTTATCTGATGATATCATTTCTTCTTTGGCTCAAGCTGTACTACCACTATCATTTACAATTTATTCTATAAAAACTCTGTTAAGAGAAATAACAGTCTATATAAACTTGGATATGGGGAAAATTCAGTTATATGATATTGAAATTTTGATATAGAGAAATAGTATTTTCATCAGTTCCAAACTATTGATTATAGGGCAGTAGTAGAATTTTACAAGGCAAACAAATTTATATTATGGCAGGAAAAGAACAGGAAGGATGTATTGTGGCAACTACTAGTCACAAAGACCAATAGAAACATAAGTAATAAATCTCAAAAGCGGATATCATTGTAGAAATCACAAAAGAACTCAACAAGGAGTCTCTATTAAATTGCTATCCTATTTATATAATTTACAGGTGGCATGTGCTATCAATAATTAACCCTACCCTAAAGTCTATGTGTTGTCTATGCTTTACCCTCATATCTTTCATAAAGATACCATACTGTATATATATGCCCTAATATTATCCTTTTCACTCCTTCTAGTCTACTCTAACCAAGTCTAGGCTTATGACCTCACATCATGTGATATGTCATGTGACATCAGTCATGTGTCTCTTCATTGTCAAAAATAAAAATAAAATCAAAAAAAAGAAATATTAAATCAAGCAAAATAGATAAAAGAAAAAGAAAAATGTTAGTATTTAAGTGTACTATAACAGAATGGGGAAGGTGGTCAGGTAGACACCCAGTAAGAGAGAGATGACTAGAAAGACAATTAAGAAGATAACCAAGTACATGGAGAAAGTAAGGAATAGTGAAAAACCAATATTGATATTCAGAACCAAGGTCACAGCAAGAATAATGCTTGGCATGAAAGCAATGACACAGAAGATAATGACAATCAGGAGGAGCATGTGAAATCAAATTAGAACATTGTTTGCCTCAAATCCTAAAAATGGGCACTTGTATATTATTCTTTTGTTGTTTCTGATTTTGATCTTTAGTAGAGTTATCTAGTATATGCATATTAGGAAATGTAGATTCAAGTTTAAGTTTAGGAGCTAATACAAAATGTATCTCAACATAGTGTTTCTTGGCATATTGATCACTGTCAAAATATAACACACTTATGTACAAATTTCTCTAAAGTCACTTTAGGTAGTAGGATCACAGCCTATATGAAGGAGTATTAAACTTACCATTGTTCAAATGCACTATCCATCTTTGGTTTTGCTTTTGCCTGCATACAATATTATAAGCTCAATATCTCATATGAAACACTATATCTCATTAGTTATATATCCATATCATGTATTGTAGGGCCAAGTTCTATTTTTATATAATTAGTATATCCACTACATGAGTTGTTAGCTCTTGGCTTTGTTGGTGCTATTTATAAGAAGTGGGTATGTTAATAAACAAGATGTATTTGAGCTAATGGCAAATAAAATAATGTCAGATATGCAAAGCCTGGACACTAGCTTTTTCATTTAATATTTTATTTTTATTTTTATTTTCTTTCTAATTTATTTTTCCACTTCAAACTTGGGATTAGGGTTAGAGATGATATTACAATCACACTGTCACATATCAGTCACAGTAATTATCACAAGTTATGAGGTCACAAAGAAAGACATAGAAGATTCTGGAAGGATGATATTATAATAATATGTTTTACACATGTTAGCCTTAAGGTAAATACATAGCCTTTAGGGTAGGCTAGAGAAGTAGTAGTATGGACCATTATTGTTTAGTATATAAGGTAGACATTCTTATATAAAGTTTTCTATTGAGTTCTCTTATGTTAACTCAATATAAGGTTCATTTATGTGTCCCACTCTAAGGACTTGAGTTTGTAACATTAGAACTCAATAGCTCTTCTTGAGGCTGTCCAGCACAGTGCCCTCTCTATTTACTCTTCTCTTACCCTCTCTCTCTATCCTTAATCAAAGAATAATACCGCCTTTTAGTCAAGAAGAATAGCTGGACCCTAGGCTTAAAGAAAGTACTAATCAGATAAAGGAAACCTGGTTGTTTGTTTATACCAAAGCCCACTGGTATAGGTAGATGTATTACCTTGTGTGGACATTGTTAGTTAGTTTTTCATGTAGAAGCCTCATACTACAGTATCCTCTTGTGATCTGTCCATGCAAAGGAATGGTATAATCCAGTAAAAAAGTGTCTAGCTTAGAGATTCCCTTCTTAGGAATACTAGTTAGGAATTTATTAGGGTAGTAAATAAGTAGCCAGCAGACAGGATGAGATAGACAAGAAGAGTACTACTAGCCCTTACAGAAAAAAAAGATGACAAGTTCAGAATAAAAATTAGAAACTAAATCCAACACAGGATTAGCTTTCTTGGATCAGCAGTCATTACCACCCACACTACTACCTGCATTACTATCACTATCATCATCACCACTAGCAACACTACCACCACCATACACCATGAGTCAATATGACATTAACTTGGAATAGGTAGTCCAACAGTAGTAGAAGCAGCTAGCAGTACTGCAAGCAATAATTGCACAAGCAGGGTTAGGAGGAGCAGAGGGGGCAGCAGCATTTATATGACCCAATACACAGGTCAAAGTAGTAAGGCCATAGGAGTTCGATGGAAGTTCTAAAAAGGTGGTCAGATTCATTACAGCATACAAGCTATACATACAAATGAGAATGAGAGGGGTACTAATAGGAACAAATACAATGGGTGCTGTCATATATGCAGGAAGGATCAACAGATGTTTGGAAAGAAAACATATTGGAGGACTTAGAAGGAGAACTACTAGAATATAAAAATATAAGAGAATTTTTGGTGGACATCAGGAAAGAATTTGGAGAAGAGGATGAGGAATCAGTGAAAGTAACAGAGTTAAGAAGGTTGGAGCAGGAAAGAAAAACAATGAAGTTTATATAGGAGTTCAGAAGAGCAGCAAAAAGAAGCAGATATAAGGAAAGGCCATTGGTGAAAGAATTCAAAAGAGGAATAAACAGAATGATATGCCAAAGATTGATAGAAGCAGAACACCAGCCAAGCTCAATCAAACAATAGTACAATAGAGTGATTGTTCTGGACAGGAATTGGAGGAAAAGTAGAAGAGAAGAAGAGAGACTAAGGAGGCAAAGAGATAATAGGGTACTAGCCCCAAGACTGAATAATGAAGAGGCACAACAGCAACAATTGCCACAGCCTCAAACTTGGCTAAGAAGACAGAAGGTACCTCAACAGTAGGTTCAAACAGGACCTACTCCAATAGAAGGAGTAAAGAAGATGAATGCAGTGATAGTACATTCCAATTAGAGGGTAGGATTGGTGCAATGCAACCCATATGCCATGAAGGTAGACAGAGGAAACAGAAACTGCTATAACTGTGGGAGATTTAGACACTTGATGAGAAATTACAGAAATAAGGGAATAGAAAACAGAAAACAGAATTGGAGAGGGAAGAAGACTGAAATATGGACAGAGATTGGCAATGAAAGGGAATAATGGACAATGTAATTTAAATAGGGAGGGATATCTAGTAGTCCTTAACTAGGTCTCAATAACAATAGGTTTGCAATACTCTTTAGAGTAGTAAAAAATACATCTACATGCAACCTGGACAATAGAGACATGTTAAGAGAAATAACAGTGAAAATTAGGTTGGAAAGAATTAATACACAAGAAGGAGTAATAGTGAAAGCATTGTTAGACAGTGGAGCCATAGAATTAGTGATGAGCTCAGAATTTGCAAGAAAGTAGAGGTTTAAATTAAAAGGGATTGAAAACCCAATATATATAAGAAATGTGAACAGAACATTCAATAAGAAGGGACCAATTGAAAATATGGTGGAAGTAAATATTTACTATCAGAGACACAGAAAGAGGACAGAAATAGATGTTATTAAGGGATGAAAATGGAACATAATCTTGGAAATATTATAGCTAGCTCACCATAACTCTGACATTGATTAGAGAATAGGGAAAGTAAAAATAACAAGATGTCCAGAGGAATGTGGAAGGTAGTGGAGACCGAAACATAGAAAGTCAGGGTAGCAAAAACAGAAGAAAGAAGAGAAAAAAGAAGAAGCCAGAAAGAAACAGAAAGAAAGAGAGGAAAAACAGAGGGAGGAAAAGAAAAACTAAAAGAAGAAAAGAAAATTCTATAAGTAGATCTGTGTCTTCAGCAAGAAGGCAAGTGAACAAATGCCCACAAGGAAGCTGTAGGATCACACAATAGATATGAAGGAGGAATTTGTGCCAAGAAAGGGAAAAGTGTATCTGTTATCAAGAGAAGAGCAGGAGAAGGTGCACAAGTTCATAATGGAACAATTAAGAAAAGGGTATATTAGATCCTTGAAGTTACCTTAAACAACACTGGTATTTTTCATAGGAAAGAAAAATGGGAAGAAGCAGATGGTGTAGAACTATAGGTACTTAAATGAGTGAACTGTAAAGAATAATTATTCTTTGCCTTTTATTTCAGACATAGTAGAGAATATCAGTACCAAGAAGATATTTACAAAGATAGACTTGCGATGGAGATACAATAATATATGGATAAAGGAAGAAGACAAGTGGAAGGCTGCATTCACTATCCCAGAAGGGTTATTTGAACCAACTGTGATGTTCTTCAGATTGACAAATTCATCTGTGACATTCCAGACCATGATGAACGAGATTATACAGGATTTTATCAACACTGGGAAGGTGGCAAGTTTCATAGATAATGTAATTATTAGTACAGAGAGAGAGGAAGGATAGGATAAGTTGGTAGAAAAGATGGTAAGAAGATTAACGGAGAATGATTTGTATGTAAAACTGGAGAAGTACAAGTGAAAGGTTAGGAAAATGGGATTTTTAAGAGTTATGATAGGACCAGAGGGGATAAAGATAGAGGAGAAGAAGATGAAAGATATTTTAGATTGGCCAATACCAAAGTGTGTCAAGGATATGTAGAAGTTTCTAGGGTTGGCAAATTATTATCATTAATTTATCAAGAAATTTGCATCCATAGCTAGACTATTGCATGATATAGTCAAGAAAGATCAAAAGTGGGAGTGAACTGAAAGACAGGAGGAGATATTTAAAGAGCTGAAGGAGAGATTCACAAAAAAACCAATGTTGGCAGCACTAGACCTAGAAAAAAAAATAAGAATAGAAGTTGACATGTCAGACTATGCAATAGGAGGAGTGTTATCTATGGAGTGCAAAGATAAAAAGTAGCAACCAGTAGCCTTCCTCTCAAAATCTCTAAATGAGACTGAGAGGAATTATAAAATCCATGATAAGGAAATGTTGACAGTGATAAGAGGGCTGAAAAATTAGAGGCATTTATTGAAGAGTACCAAATATAAGTTCAAGGTTTGGATAGACCATAAGAATTTGGAATACTTTATGAAGGCACAGAAATTGAACCAAAGACAAGCACATTAGGTATTATATTTACCAAAGTTCAACTTCACTTTAAAACATGTTCCAGAAATAAAAATGGGGAAGACAGATGGACTTAGTAGGAGACTGGACTGAAAAGTAGGCATAGAAAAGGATAATTAAAATCAAATATTTATTAAGGACTGTTAGTTATATAGCTTACATAAAGTAGTAATAGAAGGACTTGAAGTAAGTATAGTAGAAAAGATAAAAAAAGCTAGAGATAAGAACAAAGAGATAGTTAGAGTAATGGAAGAGATAAAGAAAGCAGAAGTAAAAGTAGTAAGAGGAGAAAAATAGCAGATAGAAAGAGACTTGGTGTTAAAGAAGGGAAAGGTGTATGTACCAAAGGATGAAAAGTTAAGAATAAAAATAATTCAGTTGCATCATGATACACTGGTAACAGAACATAGAGGAAAGTGAAAGATGACAGAGTTGGTAATGAGAAATTATTAGTGGCCAAGAGTGATGAGAGATGTTGGAAAATACATGGAGGGATATAATATATATCAGAGAATGAAAAATTAGACAAAAGTGACAACAGGAAAGTTGAAGTTGAATGAGATGCTAGAAAAATCATAGACACATCTAACAGTAGACTTTATCACAAAGTTACCAGTAGTAGCTAGGAAGGATGCAATTCTGGTAATCTGCAATAGGCTATCTAAGATGACACATTTTGTAGCAATGACAGAAGAAATATTAGCGAAAGAACTAGCAAAGTTGTTCAGAGATAATGTGTAGAAGTTGTATGGGTTGCCAGAAAGTATAGTATTGAATAGAGGACCACAGTTTGCAGCAGAGATGACAAAGGAGTTGAATAAAATATTAAGAATTGAAACAAAACTATCAATGTTATACCACCCACAGACAGATAGGCAAATGGAAAGAATAAACCAAGAGTTAGAACAGTACTTAAGGTTCTTTATTGATCATAAACAAAAGGATTGGCTAGAATGGTTAGCATCAGCTGAGTTTGCAGTGAATAACAAGGCATATTCAACAACTAAAGTATCTCCATTTATGGAAAATTACAGTAGAGAAATGAGAATAGAAGTTGATTTGAGAAGAAAAGTGAAGATAGAGAAAGTGAAGAAGTTTGCAGAAAGGATGAGGAAAGTACAGAAAGAGACAGGAGTGGCATTAGCAAGAGCACAGAAAGAGATGAAAAGACAAGTAGATAAGGAAAGGAAAGAAACAGAAGTATAGAAGATTAGAGATAGAGTAATGTTGAGTATGAAAGATTTGATGTTTAAGAAAAGACTAGCAAGGAAATTAGTAGATTAATATGTTTGTTATAAGACGAGAGTGTGGACAGACTTGGACTAGGGTTAGGGTTTGGACAAGTATATATTGTAGTGATAATTATTAGTCTACAACGGGAGAAGAGATATAGGAGATAGGCACGTGACCAGGAAGTCATGTGGAATAGTCTAGAGCGGTCTGGAAGGACTTAGGGTCTAGAAGGATCGGGAAGAGTCTAGAGATGGAGTTAGGGTTAGGAGATGACATCAAGGGACATGGGTTCCTCATGGTG
>Ga0157364_1003453_pt1 | contig 15320 bp, 10 predicted proteins | sample AttsexASBM2_FD_111476 | JGI IMG/M metagenome (GOLD analysis project Ga0157364, IMG submission 111476) | Fungus gardens microbial communities from leaf cutter ant in Ribeirão Preto, State of São Paulo, Brazil - Atta sexdens ASBM2 | ecosystem: Host-associated > Fungi > Mycelium > Unclassified ...
TAAAGTTGTGAGATGTGCCTTGTGGTTTCAAAAACAAGGAATTAAATCCGGTGACGTTATTAGCCTGTGCACAGGCAATCATCTCAACTCCATCGTACCTTGTCTTTCAGCAGCTTATATTAATGCCATCTTCAATCCGTGGAATGAAAACATGGACTTGCGTAAGTTCTTTTGTGATTATCAAATATATTTCACATATTATATTCTATTAGATTAATGAGTTGAATGAGAATAACGTTCAATAACAATTCAATTTTATCTATTTTGTTAAATTGGACATAATTAAACTATACAATATTATTTAACGTAGCGTTTATCTTTTTATTATGTATGAACTATTTTTGTATTTGTTATCAGAAACTGCACTGAACTTTTTGCAACTAATGACGCCGAAGATGATCTTTTGTAGCGAGAAATCTATAAATGTTATGTTAAACGCAATAAAGAAGCAGAATTGCAATCCCATGATAGTAATCTTCGGCAAACATGTTGATGCGGTTTCATTTTCTGATATCTTGAAAAATTGTAACAATGCAGAAATAACAAATTTTCATTACATTGAACTCGATGACATCAAAAAAACAGCGTGCATTTTGCATACGTCGGGCACCACGGGAACATTGAAGGGAGTCGAACTGTCTAACTACGCTATGTTAACTTTAATGCAACACCATTGGATACACATGACCAACGTGCCATCACTTTGGTTCTCTTCTCTTTTTTGGTTGAGTGGAATAATGATGAATTTCAATGGAATCATGCAAAGCACCAAAGCAATTATCTATCCAGAATTTGACGAGAATATGACTTGTCAATTAATCGAAAAATACAAAGTAATATTATTTATTTTACGAATTTTATGAATAGCTTCTTTTATCAAATAATTAAAGTAAACAAATTAAATTTTTTTACATATCCTATTTTTAAAATGTGATAACTAAAATATGTTATAGCACTGATAATTATGGATTTTTTGTGATAGCTAAGTTTTCACAAGTAATCACAATGATAATATTTACTCTTCGAGAACTTCTCCTATGATAATATTGAGCTAATTTCTTTAAAATAAATTATAATATTTTATTTTAAGGTAATAATTATATTGTGTTAACTTGTGATAAAAATTATTATACTATTAATAATTATAATATCAACAATGTGCTATTAATTTTTTTATTAATACTTGTCGTACATTTAAGAGTTACAAATTGCATTTTATCAAATTAATAGCAAGTTATATATTAATTAATATCTCGCAAGATAAATGTAAATTGTAAGTAAAAAAAAGAATATATTACAATTGTTTATCTACTCATTAAGTATGTTGTAATTAATTTTGTGAACATAATACGACAATGAAGTAAAAATTATGTTATTATTTATCTAGATACAAGTTCTTTTCCTTAGCACGAATTTCTTGAATCGATTTCTGAAATCCGAATACATACAAAAATATCCATTATCATCTTTGAAAGTTATAAAATGCGGTGGTTCGTTACTTACGACAAAAGTGCAAGAAAATCTAAGGAATGTTTTACCACATGTTCAAATATTGCAATGTTACGGTAAAAAAAACGCTATAGTGCCATAAAATTTCAATATGCGTTATATAGTTTTGATTATATTTCTTATGCTTCTAGGAATGACGGAAACTGGTGGTATTGTAACGATACAGCAACTACATCATAAAAATGGATCTTGCGGAGTCTTAACCGAGAATGCGCAAATGAAAATCGTTGATCTAGAAAGCGGGAAAGTACTTGGTCTGAATCAATCAGGAGAAGTATGGATGAAAATTCCAAGCTTAATGAGTGGTTATTATAGAAATCCCGAGGCAACAAAGAATATCATTGATGATGAAGGTAAAGATATTTTTTTTTGTCAAAATAATTATTTAGGATTGTTACTTACTACGTGCAATGTCTTAAAACAATTTACAATTTATCTTAAAAGCTATTACTATATAAATTTTGTGTTTTATGTAAATTTAAAAGATTATATTTAATAATATCTTTATCAAATTACATAAAAATAAATTCTTGGAATATTTGTAGGATGGCTGCATTCGGGTGATATCGGTTATATAAATGATGATGGAGAATTATTCATTATCGATAGAATAAAGGAAATTATAAAGTGTAGAGGCTATCAGATCTTTCCCGGAGAAATCGAAAATATATTACTATCACATCCAGCAGTGTTAGAAGCTGCAATAATAGGAGTTCCTCATACATTAGACAATGAGTACCCTCTTGCTTATATCATCAAGAGGCCTGGCGTCAAGGTTCAATTTTTTTGTTGGAAATATAATGGAATCATAAATAAAAAAATTTACAAAATAAATTTTCTCTAATCAAATAACTGCAAATTAATTTTACATATTCCAGAATATCTCTTTAAAAATCAAAGATAAACATAGGAAACAATTTCAATAAAAATATTTGTTTTAGAGATATAATTAAAAAAACATAAAAAATTTTCACATTATTATATTAAAATTTTTTAATATTTTTATAAAATCAATATATAAAATTTCATTTCTTTTATTTTATAATAAATCAAATTAAACGATATTGTGTATATTGAATGAATGTCATTATTATTTATACATTATTTTTTAATTCGAAATAAGAAATCATTATGTATTAGAACTTTTCTTACACTAATTTAATTTTCTTTATTATTCTTTATTAGGTGACAGAACAGGAATTGATTGACTTTGTGGCGAAGAACATGAAAGATCAATACAAACTACGTGGAGGCGTTATATTTTTGGACAGTTTACCATATACTGATTCAGGGAAAATTTCGAAAAAAGATTTGAGAGCAATGACAAGGAAATTGATACAGCAAAATGATTAAATTAATTAAGATAATTTCATAATTTTTGTATAAAATAATTTTTAGAATAAAATATAAAATTTATGAAATTGTTAAATTATGAGACGCATTCAATATATATATATATATATATATAAAGCATGTTTAAATTTATACTTATACATAATAATTATTAATTATTAATTGTTACATTCATGTTAATTATATATAGGTAATTAAAAGTGTAGAAATATTTGAATACAGATTGTAATAATATAAAAACTATTACATTGTGTGTATATAATTTATTATTAATTATTTATTATTAATGTATGTGCTTCCATATATCTATTTATTTATGCATATGCTGATGATAATGAATGCAAAGATAATAGGCTATATAGACTGTTATATTATTTTTAGAATTTTTTTTTATTATTAATATTTTTTCAAGTATATGTCTTTTTTATATAATTTCTTATAAAATCTTCATGGTTATCAAGATATTCTTTTGTATAATTATTGTTAGTAGATATACCAAAAGTTACGAATAATTATAAAACGAGTTGTGTATAAAATTTGTTAGAAACAGATTTGATATATTCGAACACGTTCTTCTACCTTAGAAAACAGTTTACTTTCTATGTAATAATATTCCGAGTTGTGTTCTTAATGTATATTCAACTTCTCCACCTTCACCGATAAATATGATAAATGCTCCTTTATAATTTGTATCGATCATATTGCAAAGACCTTATAGAAATTCTCTATCGTCAAACTCAATCGATGGCCTTTTTTTCTTTAGATACATGTATTTTATTATTTTATTTGTCGTATAATTTATAATAAATACTACAATTTACAAAGTAAAAAAAATTTGTTGTATGTATTTGTTGAAAACGGTCCATTCGCGTTTGTGTTAACAATTTATATTGAATTTTTTAACATATTCGAGTGTTAATTTAACATAATGTGATTATGTTATTTAAAGATTTTTTGTGAAATTGATATTTAATGTTTTTTAGTGTCAAATGACACAATTTATAAGTAAGTGAACAAGTAATATAAAAATAATATGTTTTAAAACGTAAATTTTAAGACAAATGTATAAAATCCGTGTTAATATAACATATCATAAATGTTAATTTTCTGATAAAAAATATGCTTTCAAACTGTTTGTTTACAAACTGTATCGATGTTATCTTTCTTTGTATTTATTCTCTCACATAATATTTGTGTTATCTTCTAATATATTCATCTTATGTAAAAATTAACTGAAAAATTTGAGTGGACCGTTTGGGACATGTGATTTATGTTAAATTCAACACATTTTTTCCAACTGTGTATTTACATTCATTTATAATATGTTGCAATTTATTTTACGTAAATAGAATCATACGGTTTTTTTCATTTAATAATACATGACATTTAATAATAAATTGCAATTATTGCCAAAAATATTGATTATCCAGCAATAATTGTCAGAAGAATATACAACCAATCTCATCATTTTATGAGATTGTTCGAATGTAAAATAACAAATCAATGATATATTAAATAAAAAAGAACAAATTTTACAAATGATATTTAGTAGCCAATATTGTATTACTTAGAATTTAATAATAATTTAACTGATTAAATTACAAATCATTAATTTTTAATTCAAAACATCATGTATCATTAAAAACAAAAATATCAAAACATTATATTATAGATTACAGATATTGAAAAAGAATTAGCAAATCGTTAAAAATATGCCATCAATAATAATATTTATATAAAATTTAGTTAGCTTTAATTTTTTTAGTTTTTCTGGGATATCCACGTGCGTTTGCTTCTTTAAACATGGCCACAAGAGAATCCATAGTCTCTTCTCCAGTCGGAATAATTTGATCAGCTGGCAACAAAAAACCGTAATGACCTGTATCACGTAACTCATAAGTGAAGGTGATAGGTGTACCATAAGTGCCTTTAACCCAATCCATAGAACCTCCGGATGCCACATCTGAAAACAATTTTACAAAAAGAATAAGCTTAAAGAACCTTATTTTTATATACAATATTAATTTAAGATTGCATTATATCAATTTTACAATATTTTAAATATAATAGAATTAAAAAATTGTCCGACAATAAACCGTTCGAGAAATTAAAATGTATTTAGATATGACAAGACAAATTGATAGGTAGATGAATAGATAGATAGAAGATGAGAAAGAGAAAGAGAAGACAAATTTAACGAAATTTTTTACGTACATATTGTCTCTGCAATATTTCCGACTGTATAATGAGTTCCATATTTCTTTTCAAGAGCTATAGCCGTTTTCACGCCAATCTCATACTAAAAATTATAGAAATAATGTAAATAATACAAATATAAATAATAATATAAACGTATAAACATATAAATTTTGTTATGTTCTATTATTTCTACATATAATCATTAAATAATCATTAAAATTTTTTGGAATAATGCACAATATTTTAAATACTTTTTATAAATAATAAATAATTATATTTTTATTTAAAATAATTTATGCAACAATAATAATGTACATGTCGATAAAACTAATATTCTTACGTACTACCTCGATGGACATGTAACATCGAAATCGGAAATTCATCCGAAACAAAAAATGTGCTATCAACGGATTGTAAAATGATAATTATATACAATTATTTGCATTTACTTATAATTCAGTTGATAATACTGTCTCACTAATAAATATAGTACTGATAATTATAGAAAAACTGTGATTGTTCTATCAGTTTAATACTGTTCTCTGTGATATATAATTATTTTATTATGAATTTTATATAATGAATTTCAAAATTATATTTATTTTACTTGGAGTGCTCAAATTAAAATTATAATAATTATACAAAAAATAAAAGAAACACAGTAAGTTAACTCATATTAGTTTTAACATAATCTGTGCGCGCGCGCATGTGTGTGTGTGTGCGCGCGCGTGCGCGCGTGTGTGTGCGTGTGTGTGCGCGCGCGTGTGTGTGTGATATTTTTAATACACTGGAGTTCCGACATATTTTCTTCTTTTATATATTTATCGAGAAAAAAATTTTGATCTGCAGGTTAACCCACTCTTAAATACTTGTAATGATCTCTGCACTAAAAATAAACTTTTATCGATCTTTTTTAGAAATTTTATTTCATTTAAATATACTAATATGCGATAACATTGGTTTCTTTCATTTCTTTTTACTAATTATTGAATATTTTTACGCTGAGAAAAACCTAATCGAAAGGGTTGAAATATTTGTCAATTTTTCTCAAGAATAAAATATATGCTTTCACATACGCCTAATCTGTGTTGGTCGCATTGGCTGATTTACATCTATAGTTGGATTAATTATTGAATTATTGAATTATAATTTACATTTGAAGACTCTATAATTAAAATTACAATACTTACCAAGTCGTCATAGTTATCAAGGTGAGCCGTTGTGTGACCATATGGAATTAACAACAGTTGCGAGTAACTATGGAACGCGACATATGCATACAATTTGTCGGAAAGAGAACCGATATATTTGGACAAGGTCTTTGTCTCAATTTCGGAGAATGGTGCATTTCCAGCGTAGGTTTCGGAACATGCAGAATTGCTAGCGCCTCCAGCTGATAATATCAAATTACATATAAATATATATATGTTTATAAATAATACTAAAAATCGCGCTAATTTCCAAAGTCTGTAGATTAATTTCAACTGTTAGATAATATTTAATTTTTTATTATTAAATGGAACAGTTTTCTAACATAATATAAATTCTTACTATTCCATTTGTAACCCCAGTTTCTGTTGGGATCACTGCCATAACAGAAGAAACTATATTGTTTACGTGTTTTTCTCCATAATCGATTCTAAAATAAATTAAAAAATAAATTAAAATAAATTAAAAATATTTGTATAATTAATGTATAATTAGCAAAGAATGCTCTATGTGATATTATAAAATTTACTTTAGTGTGCGTGTACACGTATCCATCGGGATTGAATGATGGGAAGATATACCAATCGTGGCTCTCAGCCAGAGCTCTGATCTCTGGATTGTCGCTTTTCAATAATTTATGCAAGATGTACATGACAGTTGCTGTCGAGATCCATTCTCTAGCGTGAATACCACCCTCAATAAAGACTCCAGGATTATTAGCCTTAAAGGAAACCTTGACGCCTTTGATTTGACGTCCCTCATATGTCTGGCCGCCCACAACAGTTTGCACAAATTTGGGATATTGCTTCATCAAGTCATCTAGATTCTTGTTAATTACGTCTAATGTGTGATAGTTCTTAAAATCAAATGTTGACGATGCACTCGCAGGAGCTGCCCGATTGATTAATGCCTGAACATTCTCAATAAAAACTGTATAGGGTATTTGCATCTGCTTCATCATTTGATAAAATTCAGGCAGCTTGTGCGGGGCTATCATAAGTTCCGCTTGTTTATTCGCAAACGGTGCAATCCAGTAGGAAAACTGTAAATGAGTTATTGTATGTGAGGTTTATTTAATAGCAACAATAATTTTAGTTTAAAAAATTATTTACAAATTTATCAGTTTTTATAACTTTTAAGTGTTACATAATATAATAAATAATTTAATAAATTTATAGAGATAAAGTTGGTTTTATAAATTTTATAAATTTGTGTATATTAATACTATTTTTGTGAGATGAATTTATTTTTTGTGAGATGAATTTTATAGCTAATTAAGTTTTTAAGTAATTACAAATTTTTTAAAAAAGGATAAATTTTCGAAAATTATTGGAGAAAGTTTGATTATGTTAATTAAAATTCTTGGTATAATTAATCAAGACTCCTTATAAATCAAAGAACTGGAAAGGATTTGGACAAGTGTGAAATTTCTTTCACACTTCTTATTCGCTAAAGCGCGTTTTAGATATTTGCGCGACATCTTCTGCGTTTGACTCCTATTGCCCATCTCCTTTCCAGTTCTTTAAAATTCTTGATTAAAAATGAATCAGAATAATTCTTGAAATAATCAGAATTTAAATGGTGAAACAAAATCTTCTGAGTCCATTTTCAAGTAGAATTTTTTTCGAATGTTATACAAAGTACATTAATTTACTTCTACTTGTCTTTCTGTTTGAAAAATCTACTTACTCCATCATGATTTTTTGTCAACTCGTAAAACAACTTCGCCTGTCTCAGTGTAGTCGCATTAAATCTGATGACCTTATAATTGTTAAAAGTAGTCTGCTCAGCAGCCACAAAGCCCACGATCGTGTAGAATATTAATAACTTCCACATAATGTGCCCTTTAATTTTAAATATCAATTTCAGTTAATATTTTAGGGTTACAATTATTATAAAAATTTATTTTATATTATTTTATATAATTATTAATTAAATTAATATTGAATTAATATCTATTACTTTATATAAATAATATTTCATTATATACAGATATAATGTAACTTAAATTCACTTACGAGTATAATATCAATTGTGATTTAAGCAACAAAACATGTACTTCTTGTAATATATGAACAATTTATATCCCAAGAAGAGAACTTACTTTTCTATAAAACGGAACACTGGTAATTACCGATATTATGAGGTTCATTAATTTAAATACCTAGTTGCACACGACACTAAACTTCCGTTATCGCACTAATTTACTATTGGGGTTTTGACGTAGAATTTTATACAGGATGAGTCAAAAATAAAAAAAATATTCTCTAAATATCTCGGAAAATATAAGTTTTACAGAAAAGTGTTTCAGACAAAAGTTATAGGATTTAAGAAAATCTTTTTACTGATCTTATTAGTTTGACCTTAATGGCATCGCAAAGGTTCAAGGTCAAATCGATTTTTTAAAACGAAAACCTTCATTTTTCATATTATATATTCTTGAGGTTTATCTTTACTTTTCAAAGCACTATAATAAAACATTTTTTTTATTAACTACTTTTTGAATTATAAGACACGAAAGTTAAAATGTCGCTAGCATTATCTATGGTATCTAACTGACAGTTAAAACCAAGTATTATTTTAAGAATTATGACCTTGATAACATTTGTTAAAATCATGGTTTTTTTAAGGTTGTTCTTATTCTTATGCTAAAAAGTTCTTCCTAAAAAGTTCTTTTGTCTCATCCTGTACATTAAACATACATTTATGTGCATCTTTTACAAGTCTCTTATATCGACACTTGTATTAGCCATCTGTATACATATTCACTTGTACACTTATTAATCTTAAGATGATCATTTTCTCGCACAATGGAAATATTGCTACACAGAAAAAAAATGATATTGTTTCAAGCGTTATTTTAATTGAAAATAATCTTGTTGATTTGACAATAATATTAATGAAACAAACAAAATTTTATTAAAACAAAAGCATAAATATTTATTTTATTAATGGTGTTATTAAATTAACAAAATTATTTTCAATTAAAATAATGCCGTTGATACAATATCATTTTTTTCAGTATAAGAGCATAAAATTATTAAATTATTTATTAAATTATTTAATTTATACAGTTATATTTAAATGAATTTTTTAAATTTCCATATATTAATTATTGTTCTCATATATAGAATGAGCCATATGATGATTTTAATTAATCTACTAGAATATCTCAAAATTGTTAAAGTTAATAACCAATTTCTTTATCACTAGACAACTTTATTCATGAGCTATGTCCTAGATATATGAATAAATGAGATATCTGGGAGTTATCTGGAAGATATTCCATAGATAAAGTTATTGGCAACTTATCTAGAGGTGAAGAAATTGACAATAAAACAAAAATGTTTCAAACAAAAGTTGTTCGATTATTAAGAAAAGAAGACGGTGATATTGTTTGATCTTCTTCAAGAAGATATTCTTAAAGTCAGATCAATATTACTTAAAATTTTTTAAAATAAATAAAATCACTATTTTTTATTTCATGTTTATATAGATACTTCCAAATCTTTTTAAAACACTATAATAAGGTATTTTTTCATTAGTACCATTTTTTATTATTTTTTTCAAAGTATTTTTTAAATTATGGTGTCTGAAAGTTGACAAGTCAATGCTTAGTTAACCCATTGAAAAATTTGAGATAAAGAGAAGATGACCATGATCTAAGTTGTTCTCAAGTTGAGGTCATCTTGAATTTTTTAAATACATTCTTTATAATTTTAGTATATCGTTATTCCTGAGCGCTAAAATAGTAGGTGGCTTCAGGTGGCTTATTGCATTGTCCGGTCTTTTTTCCGGCCGAAATTAGAATATATTTAATTTCATAGACTCTATAATTTATTGTCTTGAAATCCAATCACATAATATATGATAAAAATATAATTTTTTTTACGTTTTGTATTATATCAGTTTTATTGACTTATCATGAAATTAAATGTTATGCAACTAAAAACATTAATTTTTTAATGGCTTCATTAAGGATACGAGAGAGATCTAAAATCTAAATAAACGCGAATAAGTGAGATGATTGAAATATACAATAAAATATAATAAATAAAGTTTTGGGAAATTAAAAGAATAAGGATAGATCTGAAACATTTCTAGATGTGCCATCTAGATGACACATGTATAATTTTGTTTAAACGAGCACAAGAATGTCAAAACATTGTAACATAATTTAGATTAAATTAAAATTTATTAACAGCATTATAAATTCACATAAACAAGAAAACCTGGACTAAAACACCAATAATTATAAAAAGTCAGATAAATAAAAATTTTATCAATATAATATTACTTATTGTTAGCAACATCAAATTTTACAAATCACTTCTGATATTTATATTTTTATGCATTGTTATCTCCTTAAATATGGTTACAAGAGAGTCTAGAGTCTCTATTCCAGTTGGAATAATTTGATCAGGAGGTAACAAGAAACCGTAATGACCGCGATCGCGCAATTCGTACACATAAACGATATGCTTATTATAAGTACCTTTGATGTAATCTGTAGTAGTTCCGGAGGCCAAATCTAAAATGAAAAGTGTAAATTAAAAAAAATAGCCCTTTGATTTTTTTGCAATTATTTTTATCTCCAAATGTAATATTTGAAATTAGCTTACATTTTTCATTTACAATCAGAATAAATAAAATTTTCTTATAAATTAAAATATAAAGGAAAATTTTCCTATTTATTTTATACTTTATATAATTAAACATTACTCAACCTGTACGCAGAAATAATAACATTATAAATAAAATAAGATAAAATTGTTTTACTTACAAATTGTCTCAGCAATATTTCCAATTCGATACTCGGTGCCGTATTTTTTTTTAAGAGCTGCAATTGCTTTTAAACCAATGGCATACTAAAAATACGGATATATGTAGAATAATTCAATTTGGATTTGTCCATATCATATTAATATGATAAAAATCAGATTAATTAAAAAACAAATTTCAAACTAATTAAAAAATATCACAAACATGTTGATAATAATAATAATAATAGATAATAGTAAAGTAGAGATATAAAGTTAGACAATTTATTATAAAATATAATTTCTTTTTTATACTGAATATTTCTAACAATTACAATATCTTCATATTAAAATATCATACCATATCGTCATAATTGTCGAGGTGAGCTTTTGTATGGCCATAAGGGAACATTAAAAGTTGCTTAAAATTATGAAATGAGATATACGCATAAAATTTATTAGAAATAGATTGAATATATTCCGACATACTCTTTGTTTCTATTTCAGAGAAAGGTTTATTTCCAGGATAAGAATTGAAGCACGGATTTTTGCTGGCATTAATAGCTGAAAGTGTCGATTTATTAGCTAATTACCAAGGAGCTGTGTTCACAGAAAGTATGAGCACTTACTATTCCATTTGTAGTTCCAATTTCTATTGAGATCTGTACCAACGCAAAAACGATTTTGCGGTTTACGATTCTTTCTCCATAAACGATCCTAAACGGAAGCATATAACATTTATTTTATATATATTTATGTACATTAACTTATTCGCATAAATTAATACAAATGATTCTATGTAATGCTAGAAAATAAGATTTACCGTCTTGTGCGTGTACACATATCCATCAGGATTGAACAAAGGGAATATGTACCAATCATGGCTATCAGCCAGATTTCTGATGTCCGAGTTATTGCTGGTCAGTAATTGATGCAGAATGTACATGACAGTCGCCGGCGATATCCATTCCCTGGCGTGAATGCCACCCTCAAGGAAGATTCCGGGATTGTTGGCCTTAAAAGAAACTTGGACACCTTTGATCTGACGTTTCTCGTACGTCTTGCCGCCTACAATAATCTTCACTTTGTTAGGATACCGTTGGGCCAAGTCATCCATGTTATTGTAGATTATTTCAAGACTGTGGTAGTTCTTAAAATCAAACGTTGATTTATAACGAGGCATTGTTTGGTCAATTAGCGTTTGGACATTTTCAATGTTAACATAATAGGGTACACCGATTTGAGTTATCGCTTCGTAAAATTGCGGCAGATAATTTGGGACTATCATAAGACTTATTGTCATGTTTACCACTGGTGTTTCCCAAAATATAAACTGTAAATGAGATTTAATTGCGTAATTAATTTTAATGTTAATAGAAGAATTTGTAAATCTAATTTTATATAATTATATATAATAAAAATCTAATTTATTATGTATACATGTAAAATTGAATTTACGAATGTTGGATAAATTATTTGAAGTTTGCAAAACTAATTTGAAATTATAACAATGAATTTATATAGCACTGATTTTTCCGAAGAAAAAAGATCTTTATAACTCTGTAGTACTTATGTTTATAATGTTTATATCTAAAAGTCTTACTCTATCATGAAATTGTGTTAATTCGTGAAGTAGTGTGATATGTTTCTGCGTGGTTGGAGTAATCCTAAAGATTTTATAATTATCGTATGTTGCCTTCTGAGCAGTAATTATAATTACAATCGTAGATAATACTGTTAACTTCCACATAATATTTCTGTACAAAAAGATTTTTAATAATTGTTGTAATAAAAATCTACTTTCTTATTGTATTTTTATCATATTGCAATATATATCATTCTTATAACAAAATTTAATTAATGAAATTTTATTATTGTCAGATAAATTTTTAAGTTCTAAATAATTTAGAATACTTCTTTGTTGATTAAGAGACATTGACATACGTGTCTGCAGTTTTGTTCACTGCAATCATTATAAACACATATGTGATTAATGATAATATAAATATCTAACATTATTTGAAAAACAATTGAATATTATGATATAATTGTAAATAAAAAGTTATGTTGAGAAAATTATCCAATAAATAAATGTAAGTTAAAGACATTTATTATATAATATTAATATAATTATGATCAAACCTGCTTAAGATAAATATATCAAATAATCCGTAATATCAGGAGTGTTTAGTAGGTGAAAAGTAAGAGCCAACCATATAAATAGTAATACAAAGATAAAATATGATGAAAAAAATCTACTAATATTTGTCTTCTATAAAATCGATGTCAATTTCTAGCAATTGGATTTAAATCAGTAACAGACGTATATCATTTAAAATAAGACATTCAAAACAACAACATATATGTTGATAACTTGTTTGTGTTCAAAATACGAAGTCTCTCTTTGCGAAGTCTTTAAATATATTCAATAATTGATCAAAAAAGATAAAAATCAGTAATATACTAATTGTTTAAATATAGAGAGTATACATTATTTAAAAAAAAAGACAAATTTTTTTGATTTCCTTTTATTGATCAATATTTTATTATACTCTCCACAAAGAATGCTTAAAAAAAGGTATTTAGAAACAGAAATTCAATAAAGACGATGGATTATCAAATGATATAATTTATCCTTACATTTATAATGCTACATATTTTTAATAAAAATTATTTCTGCATTATATATATATATATAAGTCTTTATATATATAGATAATATATCTTTTATTATTTCATAAATAGATCGTTAAATGTCTGTAATTATTTGCTATTAACATATGCATTTCTGCATCAATTTATACAACTATTTTAATATCTTCTATAAATAATAATTATACGGCAGTATATAAAATTTATTGTCAGTGCTAAAAATCTCTAGTTTACGTTACGTGTATTATAGATTTTCAGCACTAACAGTGAATTTTAGCTTACGTATTGTTATCTTATCTAAATAATTATTATCATTTTCAGTTTACTGCAAACAGAAATAGTTAAAAGTAATTAACTTAAATTACTATTTTAAGTATTGTACTATTTATATTAGGAGTGCTAAAATAAACAAATTAAGAATTATGTTTAATAATAAAAATGTTTTGATAAATATCAAAAAGATATTCTAAAATATAAATCGATTATTTTCGAAGATATATGTACAGGTAATTCCGCTGATAACAATAACAAAAGCATGAAAAATTTTAATATACTTAATATCGAAATTATATACTTAATAAATGTATATATATATATATATATATATATATATATATATATATACACATATATATATATAATATCGAAATTTATTTGTCATTATTCATCATAGATTACATAGAAATATAATACGTTCGTCATTTTTGTTAAATAAAAATATGTAATTAATACACAATAAATTATTTAAAAATATCATATCATATTAATATTATAACATATTAATGTTTCATTGTCTCATTAATTATAGTTAAAGAGAATCTAAACTCTCTTCTCCAGTTGAAATGATTTGATTAGGTGGTAACAGCCAACTATAACTCTATACATATCTCTATACATACTGATGTACGACAGGCTTTTTTTTAACTAAATTTTTACATCAGTTTCATCTTTTTTCCTTTTTTCTTCAATAGGAGAAATACAGATATACCCCTATATTAAAAAAATAATGCTCAAAAATGCTTAAAAATGAAAATGATAATATTGATAAATTATCAGATAAATATTATATTTTCGGTTGCAGTCATAAAAATTAGTGTAATAATAACTTTCGAAAAGATGATTTTGTAATTTGTTTTTTGAAGATAATAAAAACTTGTTTTTACTAAAAATAGTTTAATTTGTACTGTCCACAAGAAATAATTCTAAAAACTTAACAATTTTCGTAGTTTATGATTATAATCATAAAAGTAATCATGATTATAATCATAAAACAATATTATTCTTCCATGTAATGATACTGCATAAAAAGTTTTCCATAATATTCATTATAAATTTTTTTTAAAAGTATTTCATGACGTAACAATTTTAAGGACCAATTCAATTATTGGTAATTTCGTTACCGATTAAATTTAATACACTTATGTTTATTGTTAAATACAAATGCAAACGATATTAATATTAATATATATTGAGTTGTCCGGAAAGTTCGTGCCGAAGGCATTTTGAAGGAAAATTGAAACGCAGAAGATTTAAATTTTAGTATACATTTATTAAATTTAAATCTTGCGGCACGAACTTTCCGGACAACCTAATATACACACATATATATATATATATATATATATGTATATATATATA
>Ga0157364_1003454_pt1 | contig 15319 bp, 12 predicted proteins | sample AttsexASBM2_FD_111476 | JGI IMG/M metagenome (GOLD analysis project Ga0157364, IMG submission 111476) | Fungus gardens microbial communities from leaf cutter ant in Ribeirão Preto, State of São Paulo, Brazil - Atta sexdens ASBM2 | ecosystem: Host-associated > Fungi > Mycelium > Unclassified ...
TCGCACAACAGCTCACAATATATATATATATATATATATATATATATATATATATATGTATGTTGAAATCGATTCGGCGATTAAACGAGGTCTACACTCGTTCGGCCTTACGCCTGTGCATTTGTAGAGTAACCTAAAGAACTTTCACTTTGCCGCAGAATAATTCTGTCTCGCTTCGCTCGCCGCTCTCTTGTTGCTCTGCAGTGGGCGTAAGTTTTAGGGCTAAATCGCCGTTTGCTTTGTACTTTGTTGATTCATGCCGGATGTTGCCTCAGGCAAGCGCGATCAACGTTCGATCGTGGCTAGAATTCGGATTTCCTAATAGGATGCGCCGACAAGTCGAGGCTGTCCGATTCCTCTTACGGATCAAATGATACTACTTGATCACATTCGTCTCTATAATACCACGTTTCATATGTATAAGTTCTTACATGATGAAGTTATCACATGATATGCTACGGTAAAAATAATTTTTTGTAGAGATTTTTTAATTTTAATATTATGAATTATTTTAAAGCGCACAATATCAATTATTATTAATGTTTTATAAAATATTATGATTTTTATAATCAGATTAATGTACTTTTACATTTAAATTCGAAATTTTAGCAAAAATGAAAGTAATTAAAAAAATTATTTTATTTCAATATCAATTATTTTTAATATTATTTATTAGCAAAATCACTAGTTTCATATTGCAAATTCATTTATCTACTAGTTATTATTTTATTAAATTTTATTGAATATTATCGTTTCTGTATAACGCGCATTTGTGGAAATATTCAATATAAATTGTCTATAACATATCGTTGTATAACTTTGAATGAAGATTTATTCGAAACAGTCGGCGGATAATAGCGATCAAAGGGTAATATAGCTTGAATTGCATCGGAGTTGATAGATATGATGTAGAGATTTCTCCATAAAATATTCGCTTTAGGTCAAAGTTTAAACGCCATCCGTATCCGACTCATTACGTTACGCCGATCATTTTGTCGACGATAATGCATGATAAAATTGTATTTTAATGCTTATTCCATAGGCATCGTCTATCATTTAACACAGTTGATGATTGTCTGCTCTGATCTATATCATGGTCGAAGAAATCATAACCTACGCGAATATTAAATTCTTTTTCCGTGCGCTCAAGGAACGCTATGAAGATAATTAGTGTACAGCGGCAGATGTTACAAGAACAGAAGATGTTTTCCAAACCGTTTCGTCGTTTGCTTTATGTAATTCTGTATGTCGTTACTTCGCTTCTTGCAGAAGATTTTTTTCTTCCTCCTATCTTCTATGGAAATCATTACTGAAATTATAGATCTGGAAAATTTTATATGTCAATTTTCTAGACAAACTCGATTATAGGTACGTACTTTCACGTAAGTGTACATATAAGTTATACACTTTTGTATTGCTTATATAAACACAGATTTCGGCAAATATGTTGAGGAGAAAGCATCTTTGCATATTTTTAAGTGTCTCTATAATTGCACACACACACACACACACACACACGCACACGCACGCACGCACGCACATATTCATATGTGCGAGCACGTGATGCATCTTGACACACATATGGATTTGCGAAACGAAAGGAAGATGCTAGATAATTAGAACGCTGCGGGAATGCTGTATCGTTCCTTTATTTCGTTACCTTCCATTGTCAGTTTCCTTGTAATTAAATCATTCGTATTCATTAAATCAATTACTCTATTGCGATAAGTATCAGAACTTAATAGCATATTTCCGTTATTTTTTAAGGTGTGTAAATTCAGCTTTGATGTTTTCAGAAATAAGGATTAACTTCACGTATCGGCTCGTAATAAAGAGAACGCATTCGAACAAAAGGAACTTAGTTTGCATTACTTTACTGAGGAATTACGCAAGCGTGTAAAGAGACTCGTGCGTGAAATCAGCACTGCACGTAGGAAGACTTAGCACGACGGTTATGCAATTAAATTGTCGACAGTGGGTGCTAAACATGCAAATTCGTTCGCTGGTGACATTACGAAGCTGTAAATGTCTGTCGTTAAATTGGCATCGCGATTAGTTTTCGAGGCATCATGCAAATTAGTCTAATCTATGAAACGGTGTCTCTACAACTTGTTATTATGATATGAAAAGATCAATTTTTATAAAATATAATATTTCTATAAAATATTTTTCAATGTTTTTTCAAAGATTTTTAAAATAGGCAATATATCTATATATATAATAAGATATATTGTATACTTATTTGTCTTATATTGAGTCAATATTTCTCAATCTCTACAATGTGTGTGTATGTTCGCCGTTTATAATAAAAGCTATGAATACTTTGTCATGCAAATAAGAGACACTCTTCTCGACCTCTTAATTTGGTTTTGTCATTTGGGGACCACAGTCAAGAGAAAGTGCATGAATTTTGATGCCGTCTGTATATATTGGGTTAATAATTTTTGTGAGCAGCGAATAACACCGAATAATTTTTAAGCAATATTACAAGCATGTGCTAAACAGTTATTAATGAATAATTTTACTATTTCTATGAACGTTTGACACATTGGGATATTTTAAATGTGTTAGCTATAACTTTGAAATCTCTTTCTTTTTTGCGTACGTGGGATGTATCTCTGGCCCCGAGCACACGCAAAAGAATAATCTTTACAGGTCTAAGATGTTCTCTAGTCACATATAGACACTTTCACAGCGCCGATAAACATGCTGTACCTGACCTGCAAGCTTCCATAAACTGAGAATCTCGTGGGCGAGATTCGTGTAGTATAATAAAGAAGAAATCCATGAAGTTGATGACTCGCGAACTGGAGTCGTTATTGACCTGAAATATCTATTTGGGTGGAGCTGATAATTAAGTCGATTCGTGATTATTTAATGCAGCGAATGATGTCATCGAAATAAAACTTTCATGTAGGATATACATATGTAATTACAGTTTGCCTGTTTAGAAGCCCGTCGCTGTTTGACATTTAAATATATTATTTAACAAACAAAGATATACTATTAATTAAAAATACAAATACAAATGGAATAAAATTGTTATGGAAAATTAAAATTACGCCGTTTAATTATTTTATAAATAAAGGAAAAATGATAATTGATTACATTTGAAAAATTAATGTATTTTGACATCAGAAAATAGTTTCTTAAACTAGAAGTTGAGTGTGTTAATTTGTCTTGTTTTAACCGATGACACAGTCGCTACTGCCAACATTTGTATCATAATATCGCGCGTAGGTGTTTCACATAACATACATTGTAATTTATATTACTCATGTAGATATACAGTGATGCAAAATTGAAGTATACAATCGCGTGGCTGAATTATGACCGAGAGCTACTGACTAGTTTGCAAAATTGCGACACGTAAATATGCTAAAGAGGTACCGACAAAACTGATGTAACTATGTCAATCGCTCGCGGCTGAAAAATCGATGTCAGAGCCCAAGAACGATCGGGATGCAGCTTCGCGTTTCTATCAGACTTCGTCTACGCTTTAAATTACAAACAAAATAAATTTATTAAAATAACGAGACGTTCATTTTTACCTACAATAATCTAACTACCTTTTGATAAAGAAGTAATTTCATTATTGAGTCATTATGCACGAAAATATTTTTAAATGTTATTAACGCTTGTTTGTTTTGGTTTATATTATACACAAGGACATATTAACTAATTAAATTATCAATTAATTTTATAAAACAAATAAATGTTAATCATAGTAAATAATTAACTTGTTAGAGATTGACCACAAATAAATACTTTTTTTGATGCTCGTATGCCTGAGCTGTGAACCATTATATAATCACCTTGCTTTCATAACATTCTCTCGGAATACTATTGAAGTTACAAAATCTACGTAAAAATTGAAACACTACATTCAGACACTACATTACATTAAATAATACATTGTTTATTATAGAAATTTTTTATAAAATTAAAAAAAAAGGATAAACATGATTTGTTTTACGTATAAATGATTATTATTTTAATGAGAGAGCTGACGTCTAATTATTATATCAATTTCTTTTAAATTTCTGCGAATTTTATTTTTCGTTAACATATACATCCAAGTCCTAGATTTGTGAGACCTTGACCATGGTACTGCGGAAGTAAAACCGGATCTAAAAATATGCCTGCGCGATGGGGTGGCCGGCTTCCGTGACAAAATTAAAATAAGGGAACTCTCGTGGGCTGACCGGGCCGCAACCCGCGCGCAGCTGCGAGTTTATGTACATATCTCGAGTTCGGGGTACGGCCGAAGGCGGTGGCGCGGAGGGGCGACTTGGAGACGATGCGATGCAAGATGGTTGGGAGGAAAGGAGGGCTACAGGTGCATCGCACTCGCACGCCCTCCTTTATTACGCGTTCCTGCGCTTCTTCTCTCCTCTCCTATCCTCCCTAGTCGTTCCCCTTCGCACTTTCCGCTTCTCTTCTTCCTCTTCATCCGTCTTCGCGAACGCACGTCCTTCCTTCCCTTCTCCCTTTCACCCTCCGATCCTCCTTATGAGCTTGGCCGCGTGTGCAGTCGTTAACATTTCACCGCGCCAGGTTGATCGCCGCGGCTCTAACTTATTGTGCGATTCGCTGCACACGCGCGCACCTAGTGCGTTCGCTGCATCTCGAGTCTCGAGTCTCGAGTCTCGACGAGAAAAAACAAGAAAGAAGCCTGCGGGCCCAGAACGAAGAACGCTTTTGCGTATGGGGGATGCTATCTCGCGAAAATTGCGTTTACAGTTGGACGTCTGCCGGCAGAATTGCGAGGGAGAAGGGCGATAAACAGGAAATTGTACCGCGGCTTCATCGCGAGCAACTCAACGATTTAGATTTCCACGTCTTTAAAACGAAACTTTTCGTTGAAAAAGTCCGGTCGCTATCAAGCACGTATTTTCTCGCTATGTCGAGTCGAACGCCTCACGAATTCTGTGGATCGACGAAACGCACTTGATGGCCGATGTAAGCTTCGTTATAACAGAGACCTGATCTCAGACTTAACGATACATAATTGAAAAAATAATCACAAATAATGACTTGTATAATGACTTGTAAAACATTAATAGCTTATCATTAATGAAGAAATTTATTTTACATTTATCATCGATAACTTTATTGATGTCATTACAGTTATTCTACAATGATTTGCGTTTTATTTATGTCTGTCATGTCGAACCGTCTCCTACTTAAGATATCTAGTACGTTGAAGAACAAAGTCAATGCTTCTATGCATTACGTGGCCTACATGTTGGGGTTGATAGATCAACCGACTTCCCTGGGTCGCACATTCGTGAATTAGCCACACATTGGAGCGGCTGGCGCGACGGAGCGGAGGCTCGTTCGTCGAACAGGTGTTCGACCGGTGTAGGTTTATCCGTTGTGACTGAAAAATAGTCGATGGTTTCTTGCGATTTTATATTCACGCTTGATTTTCCGACGATTTCCTGCAACCATGGTGCTTTCCATGTGATTTATACGCCGTGAACATCATGGAACATTCGAGTGCCCCCCTCTCTCTCTCTCTCTCTCTCTCTCTCTCTCTCTTTCTCACTCTCTTCTTTTCTTGTCTCCGGTTGTAGCGCGATCATGAAAAATCGTTCCCAGGGTGCTGCAAAGTGGTGGCCGTTTTTGCGAAACCACTTGTGAATTCGCGATGATGCAATTACCACTGGTGATTCCCGTATGAAGTCATCGTCGTCGTTGTGTTACGCGCATGTTTAGGAATATCTGTATTTAAATTTCTTCCGCAACACGTTCTCCGCGGAAGAGTGATAAACATTGTTATGCGCATTCAGTCATCACTAAAAAATTATGCATTAATAATGAACCAAAACTATGCGTTTAACTCTATATTGCGTGAGTAATATCTATAGAATATGACTAATTTTGGTATGATTTAATCTTTTTACAGCAAAGATGAAACATCTTTGGCCGTTGCTGACGTGGATACTTCTATCTTCGTATCCGGTAAGAAAGCATTTCTCAAAAATTTCAATTCTTTTCCGAATAAAGAAAGTAATTAATTTTTGTTTTTTTTTCTTTCTCCCATTCGACTTGCAATTGGAAGATTAATTAAATTAAATTAAATTCAATGTTAATTAAATTCAACGATACGCGTCTTTTGTCAAAAAAAATTAAACTTAATTTAAATTAGAATGTCAGAGAGCACAAAAATGTAATTGATAAATGATAAAGAAGATTGATAAATAATTGAAATATATTGATAACTAATAAAATCTAAATAAATCTTGTAATTTTTCAGGCCGAATCTCGTAAAGGACTCGGCCATGGATCGAAGCGAGAAGTATTCTTCCTGAACCTCGAGGACGGCTACTTTGGCTGTCAAGTAAACGAGTCGACGGACGTCCTTCAATTGCTCGAGCTTTCAAAGCTCTGTGACCATCGCGTCGATTGCTACCAAGGCGTGGACGAGCAGCGCAACAAGTTAAAGTGCACAGGTGAGCTATCTGACAAAAGAAGATATATCCTCTCGAAATAATTCGTCCGGAAATTACCAGAGTAATCCTGCGGTGAAATGATTATGTATCTCACGGTGACAGGAAAGGGTGATGTCGCACGACATTCACAATACACTGTCCTCAACGTTTCCGTTGTTTCTTCACGTCATGCCATCATTCTTGATGTCATTACAGTTCCTAAGTAATTTTCCTTCTCGCATCGTATATATAAACCGCAAGAACGTGTTAAGCATCACGTCTCGCCAAGTCAATTAAGGGGAATCTCTTCTCGCGTCATTATTTCATATTGTACCGAGTCACGCCTACGAGTTGTAATTAGCCGCAGAATTTTATTCTCATTTTCTATGGACGTTATCTTCCCGGTGGGACATAATTGTCGTTGCCGAGCTGCCGATGAGCCAGTGGATCACGTTACTCGAATCTACCGAACGTATGCCGTGGCTTCACGGCTTGTGAGAAAAACTTTGATGTTCGACCGATGATTAGGTCTGGCGAGAGAAAATTGCGCGATTAGCCGATAGCTATATAGTATAATCGCAATTTATCTGCCCCTTTTTCTCGGATAATCTTACTTAATAGCCAACAAAAATGGCTCGTGCCTCTCATACAGGATATTTCTAAATCAGTATATCCTTTAACGTTGTTTCTAACGGATGAAATCATTAATTATTTATATCTATGTAAATAATTTTTTATTTACACATTAAGAAAGATAAAAATGCTTTGTATTTATTAATATTTTAATATTAATAAGATTGATATTTTAATTTAAAAAAAATATATGTAGATTATTCAAAAATTTATATCAATATTAAATATTAATTAAGAATCGAGCTACGCATATATTTTTTTAATGAAATATAATATTATTAATTTATTCGAATTTTTGCTAAAAATCTTACAGACGATTGTACAAAAGAAGACGGCACTAAATGTCAAAATGGTGTCTGTCTGGATTCGGTCTGTCACTGTAACGATGGATTCGGAGGATGTAACTGTCAAGTTCCAGGTTTGTGCAACTATTTATGTTATTATATTATTATTTAGTATGAAATTTTCTTATCAAATATTAATTTAATATACACATGTATTTTCTACTACATGCAAATCATTTGGATTAATTCGATGCAAGTATATTACCTGGCATATATTTTTCTACGCTTTTAAATCTACAATATACGTAAGGAATAATTTATAAGAATATATAATAAAACTGAATTAAATTTAAAAATTACAGATGAGAATGAGTGTAAATATCGACCCTGTGATATATTTGCCCACTGTACAAATACTCTTGGCAGTTTTCAATGTTCCTGCTTTCCCGGATACCAAGGCGATGGCTTTCATTGCGAGGGTAATTATCCTGTTGTTCGAATGCCCAGCTGTGCATCCGTTTCATTATTAACGATATTACATCTTTAGATATCAACGAATGTGACGATCCAGCGATTGCTAGGCGTTGCGTCGAGAATGCCGAGTGTTGTAATCTACCCTCGAACTTCTTATGTCTGTGCAAATCTGGCTACATCGGCAATGGTGAGGTGCATTGCGAGGATGTGAACGAATGTACGATACCAGGTGCATGTGGCGACAATACTGTGTGCCACAACGTACCTGGTAATTACACCTGCACGTGTCAAGACGGATTTACGGGAGACCCGTTCAACAGTGTGAGTACATCGGTGAGATCAAGGATGTGCAGTCAAGAAAACGATAAGTTGGAGATTAAAGTGGATAATAACATGCCTGCAAGTCAATTGCCTTATCGCGGCAATTTTTTTTCGAATATTTATATGACGATGAGGATATTAATCTTAATAATTATCGTTTATTTAAAATGATGGGCTTCTGGAGGATGCGAGCTAATCATATATATATATATATATATATATTGACAAATTCCGATTTGAAATATTTATATTATAAATAATTCCGATGAAGTACGATAAACGACAATTTCAAAAGTTAAATATTTATTCTGTCTATAATTTATTTTAAAGCAAGAGCATGTGTATCCTCAGTTAAAATTTTTATAAATTTTATATTTAAAAATACGAATTTTTACTGAATAAAATATAAATGTTTTATAAATATAATATAAAATATAAATTCATACACGTATAACATTAGAAAATGTTATTAAATTTCAATGCGTAATTAAGAATATGTGTGCATAACCATAAATTTATTTATTAAATTTATGGAATTTAAATTTATCTAGTGTATCGATATTGACGAATGCAAGTACGAGGGTGCTTGCGGAAGAGGTGCGCTATGCGTGAATGTACCAGGCGCGCATAAGTGCGAATGTCCCGACGGATACGACGGAAGTCCTGAGGAAGAGTGCAGGGATGTCGACGAATGCTTGAGGAGTCCTTGTGGACGTTCCGCTCTCTGTACGAACGTACATGGTAGCTTCCGATGTTCTTGTCCTGATGGAATGGATGGTGATCCGATGACAGGCTGCCACGGTAAGGCTTAAGAATACTTACAATTAGCTTATTACGAGTGATAAGTAAAACATAGAATGCCTTATAGCGTGGAAAAATTAAAATATAAATGTGATATGTATATGTGTGTGTGTGTATGTGTAATAAATTGTCATGCTTTAGTAACATAACATTGTTCTTAATCATTGATATAACAATTACATCTTAACAAAATGTTGACAAAGAATTTATTTCGATTAAGAAATTCGTTAGTGAAAATCAGATCCTAATATTGATTTATCTGTGATACATGACAACTGATAATTTGACAATTTGGTTGAATTCACAAATATCCATGGTCGCACGTCTAACAATCATGACTACTAACTGACCATCACCGGCAGATGTGAACGAGTGCGAGGAAAGTTCGCCCTGTGGTGCGGAGTCGGAATGTGTAAACACCGAGGGTAGCTACGAATGTAGATGCCATATCGGCTACCGGATGGATTCCGCGCACGGTTGCGTCGACATGAACGAGTGCATCGGTGGAGACGCTTGTGCGGCCAACGCGAGGTGTATCAATGTCCCGGGCTCATACAAATGCATTTGTCCCCCGGGTTTCGTCGGTCAGGGACTAACCCGCTGCGAAAGTCAGTCATAGCTAAACTTTCATATAACATTCTTTGTCATACTGCATGTATAATAATCATTCTGTGATTAATAATATTAATTAACAGACGTGAACGAATGCGAGCGCAACCCCTGTGGCGAAAACGCTGAGTGCATCGATACGGTCGGTAGCTTTGCTTGCAGCTGCAAGACGGATTACACCGGCGATCCTTTTAAGGAGTGCAGTGGTTAGCTTATCAATAATTTTCTCTTGCGAATGTTTCCTTTGAATGAATCCCTTAAGCCTGTATATTCTACAATGTACTTTTTGTTTCCTGTTTCTTGCCTTTTGTTATTTTTTACATCTTGTCTTTTTGCTTCTTATCCGTTTTTTGTTTTATATCGTCCGAGATAAAAGTTAATGAACTTCGAAAGAAATACATAGTAAAAAATACAATTGTTGATAAAACAGTTGTAAAGGAGAAAAAAAGCAAAAAATAAAAAGCAAGAAACAGGAAATAAAGAGCATATTGTAGAATAGGCTTTAATCCTGAATTTCATGATTTTAAGAGTATTGCCAGGAATTAGAATGCTCCCACTACGATTTTAATATATTCATATTTTCAATAATTTCTTTTTTAAATGCCTATTTAAATAAATTAAAAATTGACTATTTTCGTACAAAAATTTATTCTATATTTTCTTAATACAAATTTATTCTATATTTTCTTAATACTTAATATCTTTAATTTTTGTGATACTCAAAATGCAGATTTGTTTCTTTAAATCTTTGACTTTGTGGAATTTTTCTGTTATCTTGGCATTCTGCTTTTTCTTTTCTAGACATCAACGAATGCACAGCTTTGGAAAATCCTTGTGGGAAAAATGCGATTTGCAAGAACGAGGAGCCTGGTTATAACTGCCTTTGTCCACCAGGATACAGTGCTAGGTCCAGTCCGGCAGTCGCATGCGATCAGGTATAATAATTCAATAACTGGTTGCGTTTCGTCTCGAGTCATCTCATACATATATATGTGGACAAGATCTTCCACGCAAGAGATGTTCCAGGACAAATATTTCAAAAGGTGCTCTGCTCTTTTGACCGGTCCGCGGTTTCTTTCTACGAAGGCGACGGATAAAAGAAAGCAAATGAAACAGAGGTGGCGTCGTGCACACAAAACAAGATAAACGCGAACCGGTTTTACATTAGTTTACCTCTTTTCTAAATCTATTTTCGTCGTTTGTAACGCCACAAAACTGACTCATAGTTCCATTTATTATGAATGCACGCTTTTTATTCGCGCGTCTAAAAGATAACCGTACATAAGATAAAACCGGTTCTCGTTTCCAACTACAATGTTTCCGAACGTGACAAGAATTATGAGTGCGGAGTAATAAAGTGTCTCATCGTAACGTTTTTAGACCGACGTGACAACTCTTTGCAAATCGAATTTCGATTGCGTCAACAATGCCGAGTGCATCGAGGGACAATGTTTCTGCAAAGATGGCTTCAAAGCCATCGGTGCTGAATGCGTGGATCTAAACGAATGCCTTACTAATCCTTGTGGGCCTGCGTCGATTTGCACGAACACTAGAGGAAGCTATCATTGTGAATGCGAATCTGGATTTGTTGGCACACCGCCTCATATACCGTGCAAAGGTAATCGTTGTAATTATACATTTCAATGCTATCATATACATACATATTATATCTTTGAAAGAGAAATATTATGTAAAAATGATTAATAGAAAAACCGTAAAAAAAGAAGAGTATTATTATGCTGTTAAAAAGCTACAGTCATAATTTTTATTATTTTATAGCACCGTGCGATGAGGTAACTTGTGGTGAACATGCCTTCTGTAAGGCCGACGGTCACGAAGCTTATTGCATATGCGAAGATGGTTGGACCTTCAATCCAAATGACATAGCGGCTGGATGTGTCGGTAAGCAAACAGATATTTCTTAAAAGAATCGAAATATTTTGTAATCATTATTCAACGTAAATAGGTATCATTTATGACAGTAAATTTTTTAACGCTGTTTTATTTTCTTTACTTACAATTAGACATAAACGAATGCGATGCAATCAATGGACCTTCTGGAAGATGTGGCAGAAATGCCGTTTGTACGAATATACCTGGTGGTTTTAGTTGTCAATGTAAACTCGGATACTCAGGAAATGCCTTCAAGCAATGTATAGGTAAAATTTGAGCGAGATAAATTTATTAATGATTATCTATAATAATTTTGCAAATATTTATTATTTTTATTTGTCATATGAAAAAAAAAAAATATATATATATATATATGTATATATTTATAAGAATTATTAATTTAATTATTTTATTAGTTTTATGTTTATATATTTTTTAAATAAATACACAGATATTGACGAATGTACCAAATCTAACGTTTGCGGTCATGGAGCAACGTGCACCAATATTGAAGGTTCTTACTCTTGTACTTGTCCGGAAGAAACCATACCAGATCCTGATCCTTATATTAAATGCGTTGGCATAGTGAGATGTGAAATTGACGATGATTGCCCAGGAAACGCTATTTGTGATCTACAGAAAAGATGCTTGTGTCCTGAGCCCAACGTCGGGAATGATTGCAGACGTATGTAATATGATATATTATTTAAAAGTTAAACAAAGTTATCTTTATTTCAAATGTTGAAGATTTATCTTTGAATAAAATGTCAGTCCATAATCTCGTATCTATCTAATTAGATCCATGTGAAGATTTATCTTGTGGACCCAATGCGCATTGCATGCTCTTGAACGACGTGGCGACATGTCTCTGCAGCAACGGATACACAGGAAAGCCCGGAATAAAGGATGGTTGTCGAGACATCAACGAATGTGCAATAAATCCGTGTCCTCCGGGGGCAATCTGTAACAACGAGCCCGGTTCCTTCTCATGTCAGTGTCCAAGCGGCATGACGGGTGATCCTTACAGCGGCGGTTGCCAGGAATCTAAAACACCTCATGTGTGTGGTCCCAGTGCGCCCTGCCCCGTTGGAGAACAATGCATCAAGGATGAATTCGTGGGTAGCAGTGTGTGCATCTGCCAACGTGGTTACACGCGCGATCACGAGACCGGTAAATGCAGAGACATTAACGAATGTATGGAGCTCAGAGAAAAGCCTGCCTGTGGTGTCAACGCAATTTGTAAGAATCTCCCTGGTAGTTACGAGTGTCAATGTCCACCTGGATTCAATGGAAATCCCTTCTCACTTTGCGAAGGTAGGACTCTTGATTTTTTATCTTTGATATTTTAATAATTATATTATTATCTATTAAAATGTGCGTCAGTATTATTAAAAATTTTTATTATAAAAATTACAGAATGCAACAGCATCGAATGTCAATGTCAACCTCCGTACAAAATTGTCAATGGTAAATGCATGCTTGCCGGATGTTCGAAGGGTGAAAAGTGCCCAAGTGGTGCTGAGTGTATAACAATTGCCGGTGGTGTCAGTTATTGCGCCTGTCCTAAAGGATACACGACCAAATCCGATGGCTCCTGTGAAGGTATGACAAAGTGATTATAGTTTAAAAGAAATTTTATTTTTGTTGTAAATTTAACTGACAGCAATTTGAAGCGAATATAAATGTATTTGATACGATCGACTGAAAAATATTATTTCATATGTAGATATAAATGAATGCATCGTGGGTCATCAAGTCTGTGGCTACGGTGCCGAATGTATCAACCTACCAGGTTCTCATCAATGCGTATGTCCGCACGGATACGGTGGCGATCCATACAATGGGCTTTGTTCTCCAGCACAGAAGAGATGTACCAACGATCACGAATGTAAAGCTAATGAGAAATGTGTGCAGCCTGGAGAATGTGTGTGCCCACCGCCGTTCTACACAGATCCCTTAAATGGAAATCTTTGCAAAAGTAAGTCTATGAATTTCACATTATTAGAACAGCTCAGACATAGTATAAATTTCATGATAATCGTAATGTCTTCTATGCCTAATTATTATTGAATTCTATTATTGCAGATCCTTGCGATCGTTTCCCGTGCGGTATTAACGCAAAATGCACACCTAGCGATCCACCGCGATGCATGTGCGAGGCTGGTTTCGAAGGTGATCCGCAGCACGGATGTATTGATGTAAACGAATGCGCGAACAATCCTTGTGGACACGGTGCATATTGCATCAACACGAAAGGAGATCATACATGCGAGTGTCCTAAAGGTATGATTGGCGATCCTTACGGTGCTGGTTGTACTGGAGCTCCGACCGGCAAAAGCGAGTGTTCGTCAAATGACGATTGCGAAAACTATTTATCATGTGTCCAAGGAAATTGCGTCAATCCCTGCGATAACGTACCTTGTGGTCCTAATGCATATTGCGAGCCGGATAAACACGCAGCATGGTGCAGATGCGTAATTGGATTCACGGAAGGCAAAAATAACGAATGCGTTTCACGTAAGTGCGAATTTTATAAATTTTTTATTATAAATCTGGATAGTTTTACATATTAAAATTATTATTTATCATCATATATTTATGTATTAAAAAAATTTTTTAAAATTCTTACATGAATGTGTGTTATTATGGGTATTATAGAATAAATGATTTATCTAAATTTAAAAAGAAATTTAATAATTATTTATAATACGAGCATAGCTTAGTTTTCAAATGATACTTTCAGTTAGTAAGTTATCAATTTATCGTCTAAATCTTTATTATGATTTTAGATGAAATAATACTCCGTTTTTTGATTTTAGAATGCGATGGTTTTGTTTGCGGCACTGGGGCTCAATGTATCGTTAGTTACGACGGGCCGACGTGTAAGTGTATCGAAAGTTTCATGGGCAATCCTTTCCCTGGCGGACAGTGCGTTCCGGATGTTTGCTCTTCTGAAATTCCGTGTGCCGAGCCAAGCGTATGCATCAGTGGACGTTGCAAACGGCGCTGCGAAGGGGTGATTTGCGGCATCGGAGCCATGTGCGATCCTTTAACGAATAAATGTGTGTGCAATCCCTATTTTGTCGGCAATCCCGATTTGCTTTGTATGCCACGTAAGTATTACAAACGTAACGCATCTATATTATGTGAAAGGATAGAGATATTTATTTTATTCTGAATGTTTCTCTGCGTATAAGGGAAAATAATATTGAATCATATATTATCCTGGTTAAAAAATTTAATTTTTTTTCTGTAGCCATTCAACCACCACACTGCGATCCATTCTGTGGGAAAAATGCACATTGCGAATACGGTCTTCAGGAATCAAAGTGTATCTGCAATCCGGGTACCAGTGGGAATCCTTATCACGGCTGTGATGTTCAAGAAAAGTCCGATTGTTCTACTGCGGTGTGCGGAAAAGACGCTCATTGTAACGCGGGTCCTAACGCTGTCGAGTGTCTTTGCCCATCTGGTTTCGCTGGCAATCCATACATCCAATGTTTTGGTTAATTTTTATTAATTTTAATTGATTCTTTCGCAGTTCTTTTATAACCAAAATGTAGAATTAATATAATGGAATATTTTTAAAAATATAATTAATTTTTTTTATATAACATCATTTTTCACAATATCAAGTATAAATAATGATAAAAACCTATATGTGAATGTATATTTATATTTTTTTTATTAGATATCAATGAATGCAACGGAAATGCATGCGGAAGTAATGCAGTGTGCATCAATACTCTTGGAAGTTATGACTGTCGCTGCAAGGATGGCTTTTTCGGCAATCCGTTCGTTGGATGTCAGCAAGTACAGGTGGGACCATGCGCTGATCCTTCTACTTGTATTTGCAGTAACACTGCA
>Ga0157364_1003455_pt1 | contig 15318 bp, 12 predicted proteins | sample AttsexASBM2_FD_111476 | JGI IMG/M metagenome (GOLD analysis project Ga0157364, IMG submission 111476) | Fungus gardens microbial communities from leaf cutter ant in Ribeirão Preto, State of São Paulo, Brazil - Atta sexdens ASBM2 | ecosystem: Host-associated > Fungi > Mycelium > Unclassified ...
AAAATGATATGATTAAAAAAACTTCAAGGTGATACTCACTCGATGCTGGACTGAGCTAGTAATGCTCGGATCGATTTCGTCGGCGGATTTTGACGTCTTCTGACATAATTTTGTTCTTTGTTATTTTCGGTACGTTTCCACGAAATCCAAGAAAGCATCAGACGGATGATATGATCTGATCGCGGAACAAGGAATTAAGCGTTTTCCACTATAATCTTTTGCAGTATTCCGCACTGTCAATAGAGAAACATAAATGAAACATACGCGAATGTCAGAAAATCGATCTTACCCTTCACGCAAATGTATGGATACTGACAACGTAAAGCATTGAGCTTATGCAGAAATATAAAGTCCGCAACTGTGTAGAACGATAATTACTTGCGCGTTAGTATACAGAAGTTAATCGCTAATCTCGAACATAAAACGTAGTCATCAGTTATGGACAATTTAGAAACATAAATACTTTTTGATAAAATTTCTTAATACTATAAATTAAAATATGTTATGTAATGTTTTTTTTATGTTTCTTAAAAATTTTGTAATATATTTTGTTAAAAATAATTAACCAATAAAAATAGTATTATTATAACGTAACAGATAATTTTATTTGATATATACTCGCATTAATAATAGATGATAATACGATAATTAAATAAAGTATTTAATTTCACAAAAAAAAGTTTCATTTATAATTTGCAGTATTGCTACACCTCCTATATCAAGTTTTATACTTTCTAGATTTTCTTTTTTTTTATTTTACCTGGAAAAATTTTTATTACAACCCTTTTAGTTGATGAAAGTTTGAAACTTCGCTTTATTTTCTCCCATCTAATGCTACACCTATTCGTTATGCAATTTTGTGTGAGTTATATCATAAAAATAACTACAACAATAATTACTAATAATAACAGTAATCGAGATGGAGGATCATTTGAGATTAAGAATTATACCACATATATATTGACTATTTAACTCATTAATCAATTTATTTTTTTGTATGATATGCGAACTATAGTTAGCGATAATTTGAAGTTATAAATACTAAATTATTGCAAATTAAAAAAAATTTTTTTATGTTTTTAAGATAGATAATTCTCTATTAATGAGAAAATCATAGATTTATTTGGATGCAAGATAATTACCTATATTATTTTAATTAAAATTTCATTTTTAAGAATAACTTTTCATATTTTACGTTTAGATATATGAAACGCATTATATGTGAGAATAATAATTAGTTATTCAAATAATTTTTAGATGCCTAATTATTAATCTATTTCTAAATATTTTTGGAATAGACAATTCTCTCATTGTCCTCTCACGCAGTTCTTCGTAAACCAGCGCATAATTTTCATTTTTCAGCGCGTAATGTAACGTTAACTACTACATCATTAAAAACGAGCACATGCTTACCGTCTTTCTTGCTCGATGACGCTATCATCTGTCCGAAATTATCTCCTTCACGCTTAAGGAGCTCGACTCATCCCGCGCTCCGGAAACATCCGGTATATCCTTGCCGTTCGCGTTTTCACCCTCGTTTTCAGTGGATTCCGGGCGGAAAGCTCGGTCGGTCGGATTCATGGAGGTGGATTGAGACATGCCGGGGTGTGGCCGGGCCCAGGGATTAACCCCTGCTGACAGCCAATCATATCCGAGACAGCCCCACCAGGCGGATGACTACGAAACCCGGCTGAAACTGTCGCACTCCCTCGCCGTCCCTCGCAACAACCCCCACCGCTAATTGCCTTGGCTTTAATATCGCATGTGGAATGAAAGCCAGAGGAGGAAGATGAGGAGGAGGTGGCAGAGGAGGCAGCAAGGGTAACCAAGGCGGTGAAGAGGGACCAGGGAGGATAGTAGCGTTGGTTGTAAGGCAACAGAATGCTGTAGAGTCCAGGAAGGGAGAGACTGCTTTGTATGTGTCGATCGCAATACCTACGTTCCTGGGCTGTTCAGGGTGGAAGGATGGAAGGGGGATGCGTATGGCATTATGCGCTCGTGAATTTTATACGTGCATCCACGCCTGTGCGGCAGCGATTGCACGGTTATAGATCATTCTTGATATGGATTCAATTTGAGAACAATAGATAGCACGACTACTATTTACCATCGAAATTGATATTTAGTTAGTTAATGATCCTCTCCATGCCACGATCAGCAGGTATTGTGAATTCGGTTAGTTTCCGCAGTTGATAGATTTACTGAACCGATCAATGATTGATGCAAACAATGTTAACTTAATGGATTCATGGATGCGACAGTCAAATTTAGTCATGACTAGAATAATGACATTCAAGGATGTACAGTGTGATTTTCGAAATTACTTAATATAAATAAATGGATAATTTTTTCCTTTTATTTGTCAATCTTCTTATCAACTCAAAATTTGCATAAAAAATATATTTGTTAAAAATACTTAATAGAAATTATGTTGTAAAATAAAGAATTAAAAGGGTCTTGTTGGTTAAATTTGTTTTATCAAAGATTTGTTTAATCTGTCTGCATATCGAACTAATTTTGTTAAAATGAATAGAAGTCTTGCCTGATCCTCTTTGTCTTATAATATTGGCTCGTAAGGGTGGCTCTTATAAAGCGGAGCAATTATTCGGGTAAAATACTCCACGAAATTTCCGTGATAAATTTCAGGCCGTAATAAGGGTGAGTCGCAAGTCATTTGGGCGGCGATCAAGAGGGTGGGTATCGAGCTTCAATAGAAATTCTTTTGGACCCCCACTACGAGCTACCATTTAATTTATTCATTTGTCGCCAATTTCACCCTGCTTCTGTCTTCCTTCACACACACACACACACACACACACACACACACACACATACACAAACACATATACATATATATACTCTATCTAAAAACTGATAATTATCAGACCAGTACGCATTGTGAAAATAAGACAGCGAAGAAATTAACTTAACGATGCACAAGTTCTTTCTTTTCTAAAAATTTTACGTACGTGTAATTTTTATTTTTTAAAAGAAATTAGTACATGAATTACATGAATTAAAATATGAATAAATTGTAATTAAATAATAAATTTCTTTATGCATATAATAATGTATATGTTTTTTTTTATATATGTAAAAATATTTATATAAATTTGACATATATAATTATTTACATTTTAACAAAATAATTAAAAAATCTCTTAACTCTTATAATTCATTTAATTTAACTTAAAATACACAAATATAAAAATATTCATGATATTATAACAATTTATAGAAGATTTAGATTCTTTATTTGATAAATAAAAATTTGGATTTAAAAGGATTAGATTATTGATGTTATAATCCCTTATAGTAAAGCAATTTATAGCAAGGTTTAAGTAATAAGAAATATACGATGCAATTATAAATTGTTTGTAAAATAGAGAATAGCTTAAAAGTTGAATGTAAATTTGAAATTTATAGCTCAATCTTAACTTCATAATGGCTTTTCGAGCGTAAAACTTTTATTAGAGGTTATTCACGCGTATGCGTACATTATGGCAGTTGGAATACGTGAATTTATTATATTATTATTATATATAATAACACGCATTATATTTAGATATTGTAAGTAGAACTTTACAACATTTTTTTATACACATGAAAATAATTTTTACGTACAGGAATACATGTTAAAAAAATTGCGTAATTATGAAATATCCAAAGATTTTACTCTCTTATACTATACACACATTAGTCACATTAACGGATTGCAAAAAAAAATATAATTAACATAACATTTTTTAAATTCGAGTAAATCAGTTCTTCTCTTTGACTTTAAAGCACCGTGTATTATTATATTAAGGTGATATATTTGTTGTCATCAATAAAAAGATAAGGCTGTGCATGCATGAAGTCGATATGATGTAAAACCTCGACATAATTAAGCTCTTGCCCTCGAGTGTAACCTCCTTAGAGGTTTTCCAAGGTACTGAAATTCCCGCGTACCCGTCAACGTCTAATGAGGGGATTGTGGATGAAGTTTCAGATTGGCATGAAGCAATTAAGGAGGACTTATTTACCTCGACATCTTTAGAATATATTAATAATGATGGTCACCATTTTAGTCTTAATTTAGTTATATAAAAACTGTAGATAAATATACATATACATACATTAAAGTAATAAGTTAGCAATTTTTTTCTTTTTATTAATGTTTGAAAATTATATTTTTTATTTTACATTAATATTTTAGAATTCAATTCTTTGCTATAAAAAGGAAAGTATACGTTTTCAATAATAATATATTTTTAAACATAATTATGTTTATAATAAATAAAAATAAATTACGGAAACAAAGATTTATTTTTACGTGTAATATATGTAATATATCTTACATGTAAAAATTCTATCTATAAATATTTCAAAAAATATGTCAACAATATTCTAAATTTCTTCTTTTGGTAACAGTTTTCTACAATTAATTTATGTTCATTATAATATTACCATCTTTGTGTAATTAGCTCAAGAATTCCTCGAGTCAGCGCGAAATTTCGTAAGATAAATTGCGCGAAATTCCTCCCAATAATCCATAGCGAGTGAACTCTTCGATGTTAAAGACTATCTCAATCCAAGACGAGATAAGAAAGATCATCCGAACAAAATTAAACTACCTCATCATCATTAGGACCTAATTACTAGAAGGTCTTGAACGCGGATGACATCGCTGACGAGCGGTCGAAGCAAGGCGCTAACTACGTTCACGCACGCGCTCATCTTCGTCTCCACAGATACGCTTTCTGAGAAGCTTGGTGTCAGTATCAGCATCTTCAAGTAAGCTAGTTGGTCTAGGCGAAAGCTTATTAATGGGTGCCTGCTAGGTGAGACGGAGGAGGTTTTCGCAGAACGACGATGAGGAAGAACGGGTTGTGAGTCGACGGAGGTGGATGCTGGCTGGATAGCTCGAGATAGAGGGTAGAAAAAAGTAACAGACTCCCCGCAAATAACCCCCACGATGTTCGCGGTAGGCGTGTCCTGGACACGGGGTGATGGCAGAATCCGGCCAACCAGAATTCGGCGACGACGTGCGCCCCGGCCTTCTCTCGTCGAATGAAAAAATATTGACCGTACGAGGGGGTATCCTGCGGTCCATTTGGGGGTTGCGGAGGTGAAACATAACGGTCGACTGATTGTTAGGGATGGCGGGCGGGCAAGGAGGGTTATGAGGCGGCGGGTGAATACCCTCCTCGTCACGTACGGGATCATTAGCTGGATATCCTTGGTCCCGTTGGCCAACCCTATCCGATAGCGGTGATCCTCGTGCTTGACATCATTATCCTTGGATGCTGCAGAGCGCCAACGCGGTCCGATCATACTTCGTCGAAAGCGCTTTCGTAGTTCGGTCTTCCGATACTGCTACTGTTTCTTCTCGTGCTTTTGCCACTTCCTTGCTTTTATTTCCGTTTCGTTCATATTTATTCATCAATTTATTCACCATTTGACAATCTGAGCAACTTACAGTTATTCAATGAATCTGCAAAAATGTGACAGTGCGCGAATTTGTTGTTTATAATGGGATAATAATTAATCGATAATAAACATTGCTGTGATGATAATCTAATGACTTTCGATTTTAACATTGTGTGTTTTAAAGATTTAAGAATGACAAGTTAATGTGACTAAAAGATGATACAATTTGTATAAAATACGTAATAAATACGTATTAGTATTTCTGATTATAACTCTGACAGTGATCAATTGATGACCATGGTGAAAAAGAAAAATTAATTGGATATATTTAGTCGATCGCCATTTCTGTAGAAAGAATTTGTGATAAATGTTTATGCAAAAATATAACATTTTTAAGAAACTCGAATTTTTTTTGTGTGATTCGTTATCGAATTTAATTGTATTCTTTGAAGTCAAATTAACATCTGTGTTATGTAACGATAAATATTAATAAACATTTAATGCTAACCGTGGCTATATGATTGGAATATATTATCCATATCAAGAAAATATTGAAGTAAAATAACAGTTTCAAAAATATTTCAAAATGGAGACGAATGATCCGTCGGGTAGACTAACGGCGGAAGACTTATCGGATTGCATAAGTGACAGCAGCCACTCAGAATCTCAATTAAGAGCTTTTCAAAGTTATGAGCGCATCAAAGAGCTGAATCTGTCTATTGATAAAACCAAAGAAGATGCATCGACGGAACCGAAAGATTTTCATCTTAGTCTTGAAGATGGCGATAGGACGTCTCTCCGATTCAATGAATTTCCATGTGAAAATCCGACCAGAAATTTGACTATGACATTGAATAAAGTCAAAGATTTCGGTTACTCCGCCAATAATTTGACTGAAATTAATTATCCGTTGGAGAGATTGAACGAGAATGAGGAATCGACTGACGCCGCAACGCTTTGCAGACCAAAAAATTCCAGCGCTAAAAATGTGCTATTTAATTTGCGCGAGACGAAGCAAAGGAGTCCTCATGCATCGTTATCTTCCTTAGATAGGTATAGCAAGGATCTTAACTTTGTGGTAGAAAAGGAAATAAAGGACTTCGGCTTGCTCAAGAATTATAATCTCGATCGCATGAAAGAGTTCAATTTTTCTCTAGATAGAATGAGGGATACTCATATTAGCAGTTTGGCCCTTGAAAGATTGCGTGGTGGTGCTGGTTTACTAGAAAATTCGAGCATGTTAGATCACAAGGAATTTAGGAACTTGCAAGTACAGCCGAGGAATCCCGATCTTGAAGCAATAGCTTTAGAGCGTATGAGACGCTCGCATCTACTTGGTACAGAACTATCCGCGCAAAATTTGTCAACGCAAGTGCCGCATTCGCATTCGATTACACACATGCAACATTCACAACAACAGCAGCAACAACAAGCGAAGTCCTTCACTATCGACGCGATCTTGGGGTTAAGGAACAATCAGCGAGAAAAACGAAATCAACAGCAACAATATAGAAAACATCAGGGTATTTATAACATTTTTTCTAATTTATTATATGCCCAGGTAGCAAGCTACGTCATTTTGATGTCAAATGTGTATTAATTTGTCTATTAATTCTGACTTTTATTAATTATACCTTTTTGTTTATACAACCTAATTAAATCAAAGACGAAAGTTACATAGAAATATTATTTAAATTACAATTAATTAATACTAAATAATTTCTTTTTAAAGTTTCAATGTTTTTAAAATTTTTTTAAATTTCTTTAAATGTTAAAGCAGCATATTTTTAAAATTGTTCAATTAATTCTTATAACGCAAATTCTCATAGGATGTTATTTATTTGTCATAATATTTATTAGTGACTATACAATAAAAATATTCTATGTTATAAGGTAAACAAGTAAGAAAAAAGTATTAAAAATTTTTTAAACAAAATTAAACATTTAAATTTGCTTATTATATATAAATAAAATAAATATTAAATATTAGTATGTTGTTTTTACATAAAATTCAAAGCTTTATTTATTAAAATTAGAATCGCAATTAAGATAGGAATTATAATTTAAAATCAAAATTATTTTAAAACGAAAATATTTAAAAGAATTGAAACTTGTAAGAATTGAAACTTGTAAAGAAACAATAATATTTTCTCTAAATATAAGAAATGCATTTAATATTTTAACAAACTACTATACAATAAATGTATTATTTAGGCTGCGTTCTGTTTCACACATGATGCATCGTTTATTCTTGTTATTCACAGAATGTTAAACAAGGATAAATGATGTATTATGCATATCATGCGTGAAATGGAATACACTTAATTGAATAAGAAACAATTGAAATTCTATTATGTGTACAGTATGATAATCGAAAGCGTATAACTAACTTCAGATAAATTTTAGTTTCTACTAGAATGAATGTGTCAAATATCTAAATCTTCAATATTAAAAAGAAAGTAATAGTATTCAAAATTTCTTAATTTTAAATACAGGTATAATATTTTTTTTTGTGAAATCTTCTAGAATATCTATTAATATATCTTCGGGAATTTATTGATGGATTACATTTAAATGCACATGTGCAACTTAACCTCATTATATATTCTTTTATTACTCACGTAGGGTTTTATAAACCTCAGGTTTATAAATTTATTAAATATATAAATGCTGATTACGTTATTATATTTAGCACAAATTGTTTTTCACAATTTAAAAACAATTTTTGCATGTATTTTTATTTAAAAAGTGTATAAATATTATCCATCTTTACTTAATTGTAAATCATTAAACAGAACAAAAAAAATTGAGATATAATTATTATTATGGAAACATAACATGCGAGTAATTATGTTAAAAAAGACCAGAGTAATGTAAAATTATATTAAAATGTATATATTTTAATATAGTTTTTCATTAGTTTTATTATTGTTTAACTTTTGTTGCAGAGGATATAATTAAATATTATTTGTTGTTATTTTACATGTTTACTTGCTATTTTCTCAGGTCAGGAAAGCTCAACAAAGAACAATAGTTCGAGTTCTAGTTCTGGTGGAGGAGGCAAAGTGAAGAGGGTGCGAACAATTTTTACGGCAGAACAATTGGAACGACTGGAAGGTGAATTTGCACGTCAACAATACATGGTGGGCCCAGAAAGATTGTACTTGGCTCACGCACTTCGACTGACCGAGGCCCAAGTTAAAGTCTGGTTCCAAAATCGTCGTATTAAGTGGCGAAAGTTGCATCACGAGCAACAGAGTCAAAGAGTGCATGAGTTCCAGCGCACCTTGAACTCTTCGTTGGAACACGAAGACAGCAACGAAACTGACAAATGGTGAAACAGAAAATCACGATCTATGCTTTCCTAGATCGTGACTGTCACCTTGTTCCTTCTTTAACTACGCCGCTCTATCCTTTTAATTTCATTAACCTAGGAAGCCGAGAAGTTATTCTATGCGGATGTAGTTGCAGATGAAATTTCGAATGTGCAATCTCCTGAAGAAATATAATTTTATATAACTTCTTGTAAAATATCCACGTCGATCTTTCTTTCGTCACTCTCATCTCTGTGCTAATCATCTTGTCAGCTCTTAGTATTGCATCATAAAATTCAAATGTTCTTTGAAGAAATTGTATTACAAATTGTGACGAAGAGAACTGTGTATCAAAAAAAATATTAATATTATAGATTGTGCTAAAGTGAGTTTCCTATTTCTTAAAGCATTTCTTTCATAGTTTAGCTTATAAAATTGCCAAAATAAACTGATATGATATATTATACGCGATAAATACGACAAGATTTATCGTGTTCTTAAAAAATTGTAAAAATATTTGTGATCAGCAAATTGCTATGATTAGAAGCAAATTACTTGAGCAAAATTTAAACAAAAAGAATAATTAAAATAATAATAAAGAATTGTGCCAAAAGCAAATAGTGAAAATAGAAATAGAATAAACAATGAGGAACAAAATTTGAAGAAAGTGAAATATAATGTTTGAGAATTAAGAAATTACAAATGTAAAGATTCATTTTTGACAAAGTTTAAATATCTATACAAGCTTTCTGACGAGAATGGAGCAAATTGGAAGATCTAAAAAGTACATTTCACCACATACGTCTACGTGGTCTGCTAATCAAACTGTTGATGGTAGAGTTCTACCTGATGTATATTGGAAATATACACCAAGAGTACACAATCAAGATTCCATTGATAAGAATACCAGGTAATTTTTAATAAATAACAAAAGTTAAGAAACGTTCCATATAATCTTTTTTATATATAAATTGAAAATATTTAATTAAAATTTTTTGCAATGAATACAACTCATAGTTAGTATTCGAAGAGTTAATTTTATTTAAATTTATGTTAAATTTTGAATTTAAATGCATAACTTTATTAAAAGTATAATTTTAACTCTTTTAATGTGTATAAAGCCAGGGAAAAAATTCAATATCTTTCATAAATAGATAAAATTGTATAAAAGTGAGTTAAAAACAGTTTTGTGATTTTTAGACGTCAACAAAGTCCTATGCCAGAATCGATGAATTATTATTCTTCCGCAAATTCTTACAAGACTTTAAAACATAACGCTTATCCATACTCAACACATTCGAAACAATCTTCTATTCTTCACGCGGAGGTACCACAGCGATACCAACAGATTACTACAAAATCTGCTAGAAATAAAGATCGTATTGATAATGTTGATGTTATAAATAAAGATCGATATAAAACTCAACAAGAAGATGAGAGTAATACAGAATATATCGATGACGAACTAGGAAATTTTACGGAAGATAATTTAGAAGAAAACGCTGAAGAGGAAGATATAAAATGTGAATGTTATTTAATTTATCTTCTTTTTTACATAAAACTTTATTACATTTAAAAAATTATTAATAAGAAAATATTAATAAATCTATATATGATTCAAATATGTCTTTCAAAGAATATAAAAGAACTAAACAATTTTAATTATTATTATATTTATAATAAACAAACAAAAGATGGAAAAAACACAAAAGAAATTAATAATAATATTGAGAAATAATATTGGGAAAATACGAAAATTTTTCTATAATAAATAAGCTTCTATAATAAATAAGCTATTTATTTATAAAATAATTATATGTTTAAAATGATTAAAAGCAACATAATTATTGACTGCATTTAATTTCTTGAAATAAAATGTTCCTACAGTGAAGAACAATCGATCTCTTCGAAATGATAAAAGAGTCGAGGAGTCTATCAATAAGGAATACGATGAGCAGGAAGCAGACGATGAAATAGATGAAGAATCTGATGCACCTGCCGAAACACAAACTACACAACGCAATGCAGTTAAAAAAGATGCATTGTTGCGAGCACAGCGAATGCGAATGATTAATCAGCAACAAGATCCACATAGAATTCGTTGTTTTCAACAATCACCAAAACTGTATCCTGCTTATCATTTACCAACAAGGTTTGTAATATAAATTCTTAAACACGAAAAATTGTTTTATTTAATTTTTTTTTTAATAATCGATGAATTTAATGCTTTTACAATTGGAAAATATAATTTCTTATTATCTATTTACTAAGATCAGAAACTTATAAACATATATTTTACTATGCTTGCTTCATCTAATTTAGTTAATTCCAATTATTCCTCAATTTATGCTAGTTTAATCGCACTATTGCGTGGACAGTCCATTCAAAGCTAATGAAGAACTAAATGGATTGTGCACGACAAAGTAACATGAATCGCTAGAAATTAGAGACATAAACGCACGTTAAACAGGATACATTGTAATTAAACAGCTTAATGATAAATTATCTGTATTATGCTTTTGGTTTGATATTCTCTTTAATCATACATATTCTATCATCGATACGTCAAATTTCTGCGAGGTGCCTGTATGATTAGGTACTATCATAATGCACATGAGCGCGATATCCATGAAACGTTGTCAGAGGAAGATCTGTACACGGCTCAAGCAGTGAAAAATTTTCCTCGAAGATTATCTATGGGCTATCAAAATTGGATTCCGCAAAAGAATTCAACAGATCGATATGACACAATGGCTTCGCTAACTCAACCGAGTCACCGGACAAGACCAGAAATAAAGTCATTTACGGAGGCAGAACTTGCTGATAGAAGAAAGTGTAGTCGTTGCGGTACTATCTCAACCAAAAAACCATCAACTTCAAGAAGGAACAATTGTAGATTCCAGATTAATCCCCACTTCTCGACGAAGACTCATTTTGGTAAGCTAGCAACATTTAAAAAAGTACAGTAATATTAACTTTGATTATTTATCATTACAACCATTACCTTTTTTAATTAATTTTTAAAATTAGTTTTATATTCATTATCAAGTTTTTGAATTGAAGTCTTGAATTCATCATAAAGTTTTTGTATAAATATCAATATTTATAGTATTCTTTAATTTTCTTACTATTTTCAGGCGATGATGCGGAGATACTCGATCAATCTTGGTGCAGCCATTGTAAGCCGAAACATCACTTTGAAGGAAATATAGGGTCTTGTGAAATTCCACCCTCAGCTTTATATTCAATGAAATCACGACGTCCCAGGAATACTAATATACCATTGTACGAAACGTTAGAAGAAAAACATCCAATGGATGAGATATCGCATGAATTCGCACGGATGCCATCCAGATATACCAAAGATACGTCAAACACTTCACGAGATAGAACCAGACATTCTGCACAGGCAGCACAAGGCGCAACTAGAATATCTGCTCGTTATGATTCTTAAATATTTTCCTAAATTTTATCACTTTTATGAGCCATTGTTAAAGATTAAGAAAATTAATATTTTATAGATATAAAATATTAATTTTGAATAATTGATGAACATACATGAATTTGAATTCTGTCTTTAAAAATTTTAATATTTTTAAAAAATAATGAAATTTATTTTGTGTCTACTAAAATAACATCTTTTGAAATAAAGCTTTTAGAATAATTTTAATAAATAAATTATTGTGTGTTATAATATGGAATCGTCCGACTGCCATCTATTAAAAAATAAAAATTAACTATTTTGTTATCAGTAAAAAATAGGTAACAAATATGGACATTCTTAAAATGAACATTGCGCTATTTTCAGATTATCTGTCACTGAATATAGTCACACGCTAAACGAGAAACGTGATGAAATATAAAATTATCTGATAACTGAAAGAAATATAAAACAATGAAAAATGATATTGCACTTTGTAACACAATCCACAGATGCTACTTCTAGTTACAGTCAGTTCTCTTCTACCGTTTGTCTAACATATATTTTTGTAACTGTCTTTCAAATCGTGTAGATGTATTATGTGTAGTGTAATTAAAAAGTTATGCCACAAAGGCATGAAAAATTAATTTCACAATGTACATACAAACTGAATAAAATCGATAGAGCTGATGAAGCGATTTAACATTTTTTCTCATTGTAATTTTGAAGAGATAAACATCACTTTATGTCTTTTGGCACTGGCGCACAAATCTACTGTAAATACGTGATACTATTATATAATTAATTATACGATAGACGTACGCATACATGTTAAATCGAGAATAAACTCTCAATCTGTACATTAAACATAAATGGTATGTTTAATTGATCCCAAATTAATATCCATACCTAAATTAATGTTCATATTATTTTTTATTAACTATTTTCTACATAATTAATCTGGATTTTTTTTATGTACCTTGTCAAAAAGTAAAATAAGCTATAAGCACAACAAATATTATTCAACAGCATTTTAATATTGACAAAAAAATAGAATTAGATGAAAGTCTTTTGAATCATGCAGATGTATTTTGTGTAGTGTAATAAAAAAGTTATGCTACGAAGGCATAAATTATTATGAGACATTTTTATGATTACGAAAGATAGACATTTCAAATTTTATGGATAATGTGATAGGAAGAGAATCACTCTACATTTTGTATGAGTTTTTAAATAATTTTTATTCCGCTTGTGGTTAAAGTTAGAAAAGAGGGAAACCTCTTTATATAACTTAACTGAACGTAAAAGAAAAGCTTTAACTGAAACTTTTATTTAAATATTAATAACGCTCTGTCATATTTACATTGAAAAATGCTTTATTAAATTATAAACTTAATATTCTTATTATACTATCAGAAGTAGATGTTGTTTGTTGTAAAAGAAATGCAATAAAAAAATTTAGATTTTTACAAAAAATATAATTAATTATTGTATGCAATAAAAAACTTTACATTTGCAAAAAGATGCAATTAAATCTGGAATATGTAATATATTTCATAAAATGTATGAACATATGAAGTATTAAATATAATACTATATGAATTTTCTATATGAAAAATTAGATTCTATTATTTTTAATAAAAAGTTTACAAAAAATGATGTATGTATTAAAAATAAAAAAACTTGATAGAGTTATTGACATAAATCTTAATCTTTAATAATCTTGAAATATTAGCAATCTCAAAAAGTATAATATTTGCCTTGTTATAAAATTTATGAAAGACTATGTAGTAATATGTATTACTAATACACACATAAATTGCATCACGCGTACTTCCCTTATATAAAAATTTGACATGGATGATGGTTAGTAATATTCGCTCGTTACGTGGAAGCCTCATTGTCACCGTGATAAATTAGCATAGGACCCGTGTCAAAGCATCACAAAAAGCCCTTGATGCACAATCATGTAGACTTCGCCATTACGGAGATACGGAGAAAGATATCAATCAATTCGTAATGTACCATTTTATTATAAATTCCATTTATTCAAAATTAATTGGTATGGCTGTTATTGCTATTATGATATCCTCTCTATAATTAACATCATCATGTATACTTTAAAACTCATTATCGGTAAATCATAAATCCTCATATGCATGTGTTTTCTCGAATTATAAACGAATAAAATAATTTATATAAATTACTAAATTGTTTCTTTTATTTTTAATTTAGAGAGAAAGTTTAAAAAAGCTATTGTACAAGATTACTTTTTAAAATTTAATTAAGGAAAATAATACGATAATTTCATTCAATTTTTGTTGTAATAATCTATAAAATTTTAGAGTTTGGAATATCACACAAATCGTATCGTAAAAAAAAATTTTAACTTTTACATAAAAATAAAACTTAAAAATATGTTTTATGAAATACAGTTAGGTAAAATATTAAAAAAGAAAAAAAAACAAAATTATTATGGTTAAAATTTTTCCTATCTCCTTTACGTTTTCAGGTAAATTAACAATTTACAAAATTTCTAGAAACCAGTGAATCGTCGTACAAAGAAGCTTTTGCATAGATAAAGCTACACGATGAGATCGAAATCGTCACAAGGCGAAAAAACGAAGGCGAGATAAGCTTCGATATCTCGCGCTACAACCCTGTGCGAGATGTAAGCTCCGCCTATCCCTCGATTACAGCGGGACTTGCAAGAGCCCTGCAACCCCCACTTTCCAGTGGAGGGTATCCCAACCCCTGCTCCATCGTCGTTGGCATCCGCGGCATTCCAATTAGCTCGCGAATCAAAAGAGCCCCACTGCCTTTGTGGGGTCTCACCCTACCCCCAGTAAACTCGCTCGTTCTCTCTCTATCGCCCTATCTCGTTAACCACCCCTTCTCTGTCCCGTCTATCTATCCGCCTTGCTATCTGCTTTATCGCACTTTCCATATATTTATCTTTCTGTCTAAATCACTACGCTCATATACATGCAGTCTTCCACATGGTATTTTATACTTGTTTCATTAGTACATACATTTATAATGCATTCTTTAGAAATATGAAATTAACCAACATTAAAATAATCTGACATTGCTTATATATTTATTTTATGTTCTGAAAAATCGCACTTAGTATAAAACAAAAATAAAGATGAAATTCTAAATTATATTTAT
>Ga0157364_1003456_pt1 | contig 15317 bp, 4 predicted proteins | sample AttsexASBM2_FD_111476 | JGI IMG/M metagenome (GOLD analysis project Ga0157364, IMG submission 111476) | Fungus gardens microbial communities from leaf cutter ant in Ribeirão Preto, State of São Paulo, Brazil - Atta sexdens ASBM2 | ecosystem: Host-associated > Fungi > Mycelium > Unclassified ...
TAAATATAAATTAGTACAAGATTTTCTATTAGGCTAGCAGAAATGTCGAAGTGGTTCTTAACGAAATTCGACCTTGACCAGGCCTAAAAGTTCGAAAAAGATCGGATTGCTATGCTAGAAGAGACACTTTCTAAGTTGGATTTACATTCATCCCTCGTGTTTCATTCATCTACATAGCATACAAGTAATGATCACATCGAGGCATATTTTTTGCATATATTTTTTTCTTGCCTTTATTTCTTCATATATTTCATTTTTTTACATTCATTTCTTCATGTATTTTTTATATTTGTATTTTTTACGATGTGTACATTTTTATTTCGTATGAAACTATACGCAAAATTCGCAATGTTTACTACTATTATATATTTGCAAGAAAAAAACGATTATATATAACGATTATATAATCTTATCTGTAATCTGTTAGTAAAAATTAATCCTATCTAAAAATTAATCCTTTCTGGCGAATATTTTAATCAGCAGGAAATTAAAATAAAATTCCTGTAACTATAATAATATAATAATGTTTTAAATAAATTAAATAAATCAATAAAATCAATAATAATAATAATTTTAATCTTTATTCTCAAAATGTGTTTTGCAAATAAATTAATATAATCAATAATATTTTAATCCTTATTATCGAAATGTCTTGCCGGTTTTGTGTAACACTATATTAAAAAAGTGCTAACGGAAATTTTATAGCCTCCTTCTACCAGGTGTGCATGTCATCGAGAAAGCGGTACTATAATACTTAAATTCCGACCTCGCACGCGGCCATGGATGTCATGAGATACGAAATGCCATTTATTTCGCATCGATATTATGTCTTGTTTGATTGCATCTGATTAAAATGCATTGATAATGACATCGTTAATGATATGTTAAAAATTGAACCGAGGCGTGAAGAACGTTGTAAACACGAATTAATCGAACACCAAATATCAGGATATCAGGAAATGCTAAGAACATCACGCTAAGAAAGAGACACGACTTACACACACACATATATTAAAGAAAAGATAAGTTTTTGTCAATGTTTTTTTTCAGTATTCTAATTACTGCTATTGAACGCTCTTTCTCGTTTGTAAACGCAAGAAGTTTCTCAGAGCTGTTCCAGTGATAGATTATACGTATAGAGATTAGAATTTAAAGTGCACAACAAGTAAAATATTACAGCATAGAAGTTTATGAAAGCTAGAATGATGAAAACATTCTACTTTCTTTACTTTAAGTAATATTTTTAAATATGTATATTATAATCTCTCTAATGCCCAATTTCTGCACTTCCAGATAATAGATTGCGGATAATTTTATCCAGGAGATATATCTCTATTGAATTCTGGCAGATATCTCTTGGCAGATAAAGTTATCTAAAAGTGAAGAAATTGGGCATAAATAATGTCTACATGCTATAGAAGAAAATGATTGAATCTTCATGATAAAGAGAGAATTTTATCTAAATGCTTTTATTAGATTAAATATCTTAAATAAGTCGTGACTTTTTTCAAGAACGATAGTCGCATACATTCCGATTAAGATAAAATCAATTAAGATAAATTCTGTATGACAGAATTATCACAGTAACTCACGTATTGTGACTGCTTAATTGTGATTCACCTTGTTCTCCAATTTCCGTGATGATTTTTGTGATGATTTGAAGTCGTGATTTATATACATATATAGTTTAAATTTTTAACAAAAATTTATTAAATATCAATTTAATATCTCGTTATGAATGTCTAGTAATGTACATTAAATAGACATACAATATAATAGATTATATTTTATATTTATCAAAAGTTTAGAAATTTTGTTGTGATCGTTTAACAATTTCTATCTTGAAAATGTCAGTCTGCAATTTAATATGGGGGATTCAGTTGAGAATCAATATAATTACGATGTAACTTTACATCTCGTCAGAGAATGTGTCAAGGAATATGACACTAATTCAATTACGTTTCTCTCAAATCAATCATGGTAACAATTGAAAGTCAATATCGCGATATAGAACGACGTATATAAAGGAAGGACTTATTAAAGAGGTTTCAATAAGAAGCTATTGATTAATGGATGCTTCTTTAAGGAAGATCAGTCGAGCGTGTCATTCTTATTGGGAAAACAGAATACCATGGAAGTACTTGGAAAGGATCTTCAGGTGCAACTATACGCGAACAACATTACATAAATACAAAATCTCGATAAAACTTATCATGTAAATTAACTTGATTAAAATTCATGGAAAGCTTTGCATGATTTAATGCTACATCTTTTTATAAATCAATCTTTTCCGCATTTACAAAGTAAGTAATTGCAGTTCCTTTTTTAAAATAAAACTATGAATATAAAATATTTTTCTAGTTATCTATATAGTACATAATTATGTAAAAATATAAAAATATTGAATGTAGAGAAATTAAAAAAATATACAAAACAGAATAAAATTTTGTCACAAATCAGAAAATTTTTATAACGTATTTTCTTTCAAAAATTTGTAGTATATAACTTTTAAAAATTATTAAATTATTAGATCCATTAGTTAATTATTTAAATTATTAATCTAAGTTTTTTATAAAATAAAATATTTAATTAAAATACTTTATATAATTTTTAATCTTTAGAGAGTCGTGAGATGTGTTATAATGTTTCGAAATTAGTATATTTTACATCTGATTATAAGCTAAATATATATACATGTTTTCTTAGAGCAAGTTTATTAAAAAAATTTTATGGTTTTCTAAAGGATTAATGAGATGTGTATATGCAATATGTATATGTAATATGTACTGCACATATATATAAATAATTTATATATAAATATATTGTAATTATTTATTTAGAAATTTAAAAGATCATATTTTAATGAGAATTTAATATAATATAGTAAATGTATTTGATAACTATATAAGAAAAAATAGAATCAACAGTGCTACATAGTTCTGAGAAATTTGTTTTAAAAATAAATTTGACATCTTTTTAGTAGAATCTTTTACATAAAAAAATGTATTAAATAATAAATATCGTTTGAATAGTACTAGCTAGACATTTACTAAGTGTAAATATATATATTTATATTTGATAACAAGAAAGATTAATTTGAATTATTTCTCTTTTTAATCATATCTTTTTTTATTAAACAGTTATTTACTGTAAATAAATATTAAGTTAGTATTATTGAAAAAAATATGTATGAATTGTGAGATTTAATAAATTTTTTTGATGTCAGCAATCTCTTCTCTTTTCCTATAATAATTTAAAATATCTGTGAGAGAGAACGCGTATAAGAATTGAGATTCTCACCTTTTTATTTATCAGAAGGTTATCAAATTTTCAGCAGTTACAAAATTCTTTGAAAGCTTTGCAAGCTTCGTGTTCTGTTATCTCAAATATGCAAATGTTTTGATTTATCGTCATTATTCTTATAAGTTTATAAATTTATAAGTTTGATATTGAAATTAAGAGAAAAATAAATCCAGAAAAAGACGGAAAATCAATTAAAGCAAATTTAAGTAATTTTAGTGAGCATGTATGCCATGTTAATTTATGGCTATTTCAATAATCTCAAATGAAAACATATCATTATATTAGTAATCATATATAATTAGCTGAAAAATTTAACAACTAGTTCTTGATCTAACGCGCTGATTAATTACGGAAGCAATTACAATTAATAGGATTACTTAATAACCGTCTTACGGCTATCCGGTCCCAAAGAAGCTTCTTAGCACCGAATGATTCCCTAGTAACCCTGAGAAGATTCGATCTCTCTTCGAAGCTGCTTTCTCACGCCCGTTGCGACTCGTCCTTCGATTCCCACGAGCCTAACGGATGAGGCTTTGCCTTTCCGTGAAAAAAAAAAGAAAAAGAGGAAGATCCACAGTATCTTCCGAGAACTTTGATACCTTGGATCTTCCAACAATAGTGAATGAGGGTGGACATCGTGGAAGTCACACGGTGACTTTTAAGCGACTGCTTAAAAGGATTTTATCAACAAATTTTTACAATTGTTTTGCTTTAGAAACTTTCGTAATATAATATTAAGAAAAATTCTTTATTACTCAATAATTTATTTTAACCCTTAAAATAATGTGACATGTAGTCTAAATCACATTACCAGATGAGCATATTTTTTTCAATTCTAATAATTAATAATCGAAATGAGAAAAATATCGTAATCTATATAAATATATCGCCCTAGTATTGTGTTTATATCAATCACTATGTAAATATATTTGAATATCATTTTAAATAAATTCAGATGTACAGGAAGACAGAGAATTTGAATTTTATCCATTTAGTACTCTATTGCAGAAAATAACTTTAGTATAATAACAATGCTTTTTTAAATATTGATTAACAGGGATTATTTTTGCGACATAAAAGTATGAAAGAATTTCAAGAATATCTTATATGAAAATGATTTTAAAATATTAAGAAAGATAGAGATAATCTTTTCTGTCTTCAAAACAGTCTGCCGACAAGAAAGTATCTTATCGCTTTATGTATATTTCATGATGTGAATTATTTTGGCGCGACATTGAATTTAGTCTTCCTCGCCGTGTTAGGAATTATCGACACGAAATTCTACGGGTTCAAAGGTCTTCGTCTATATACCACGCGCGGAGGGAAGATCGCGAAGGAGGATTCAAGGTTCGAACCCTCTCACGACCCCTTGACTATATCAGAGGACGCCTTCGTCGAGGACGCCGAGATCCTGCCTCGAGCGTGAGAACGATTCTCGCCCACGGTCAAATTCCGTCGATGAAGTATTAGGACATCAGGGTAACGCAAGAAGAAACATTAAGACGCGTCTGACAGAGTGATTAAGAAAAACGGAAGCTCGAATTTATATAAATAAAATAAGAATGAAAAATATTGAACGTAAATTTAATATTTCAAGCTAGTTTCAATGATCGACCAATATTTACATGATTAAAGAAAAGTATCTCAATGTATGCTTTTATCAATTTTCGGGGATAACTATTGAAAATGTAAAACAGATTTTTCAACTTACAATTTTGTTACAAATTAATGTTAATGTTTAAATATTCCAAAATAAATAATAAAAGCTTTATAGGTATTATTTTAATAAAATAAAATAAAACATTTCTTGCTGCCATCGACAAATTCAACATATCTTTTCCATAACAATAACATATAAGACAAAATGAATTAAAATTAATTCAGTTTAATTAATTTTAATGTGAAAATTAATTGACAATAACATTCTTGCTGCATGCTATCAAAGATAAATTTTTATTTAAATTTATATATTACAATTAGACAATTTTTAATAATTCAGTTCTTTTTGTAATAAAATCCATGAAAAGATAAATAAAATTTTTTCATTACATTTTCAGAGCTATAATTGTTATAGTAATTGTTATAGTAAATTCGGAAGTAGACATACTTAAAATAAAATCTTCCATTTATAGTTTTGAACTAACTTTCACTTAGCATCAATAATACATATGGGTGAGTTAAAACGATTCGAAATAATGGGCAGAAGAGGCTATTATTCCTACATTAGAATGCATAGGCGTTCCTATAGGGACGCGGATTACATTACCCCCAGGGTACACCATGAATAGAGTTCCTTAATTAGAGACCAGGATAGCATAGAATTCGAAGAAGCGTTCTCGAGTCCTAGGCGTGGTTATCGAATAATTTCATACTTGAAAAGCAATCGCAAATCACATAATTATCAATACGTTTAATGATAAATTTAAGAACGGAAATATTTAGAAACAGAAATATTGGAGACTATTGATACATTAAAATTTTTCTACCTTTACTTTTTTATCAAAAAAATTATAATGAAATGTGTCTTGTGGTATAAAAATTTTTTGAAAGAAGAATAATGCATTACGTGAATTTTATGGAAATCGTCGAATTTACGAACAGTAAAGTCGATAGGTTACTTTTCAGTAAGAATGTACTGCATAGAAGGTTCGGGACTCATAGAAACGAAAGGGTTGATCCTTCTAGTCGAGTTGATCTACTTAGATATCAGGAAGATAGAACGATCGAGGAGGATGCTCGTAGGATGTTGAGGGTTTTATTTCCAACCCTCGTTTATCTTCGTGTGATCGATAATTCTTTATTTGTTTCTTCTATTAATATGTCATAGTTAACAATTTGAATTTTTTAAAATAAAGAATCAAACAGATATGAACGCAGATGCTATGTTGAAATAAATATGCCTCTACACGTAAAATTATATTTGGATACCTATGTAGGTATAAATATAGCAGGATATTTATGTTGTCGCGAAAGTAAATATTAATCGTAAAATTCTAATATTTCAAGTACCACGTGTCGTTCAAACTATTTTATGATGGGGATAGCATGGAGGGTAAGAAGTGGCACAGGGGTTGAACACGTGGCCACCAGAGCGAAGAATATAATGAGAAAAAAGGCCTACCACGTGACCTTTTCCATCAGAGATGCATGCGATGTAAGAAGGTTCCACCCGAGCTTTCCTTTAAAGGGGTTGATTTCAATTAGTCTCGAAAGGGTGCTTCAATTGAGGTGGTTAACCCTATTATTGTTGACCGCGTCTTTAATGAGCAATGTATATTCCATTCTTAGCGTTGATCCTTCGCTTTGAAAACAGTTGATTATTCTGTATTCTCTCTTTTCTTTCTTTTGAATCGAGAATAATATAGTTCAAATGAATAATATAGTTGAATATATAGTTCAATTAATTTCGACGTTATATCCCGAGATATCTTTTTTTTTTAATAATAACAATTTGTTAAAAGTGGAGAAATAAATAACTTCTAGCACAAATCTCGTTTTCAGAAATAAAAAAAGAATATTGTTTGAAGTGTGAAAACTTATCCGTCGTATAGTGTTGCTGACACTAAGTATATTATTCATTTCTCGAGTGTTTTGTAATACAATTTATGCTTCAGGTGCTTTTGATTTTCCATTAATCTTATAAAATTATTTTTTATTGTATCTTAAGAAACAAGTCCGCCGTCTGATGGTTATAATCATGTTTTGCTAAAGATACTTAAAACTTATTTTTTTTTTTTAATGTATCTATATCTTTGTCTGTATGACGATCGAGAAGATAGTGAGAGAGAATACGTGGCTTGAGGATAAGCAATCTTCCACACATGAAGCAGAGCAGTAGAAAGCGCGAAGAGGATTCTCTTCTCGCTTTCATTGCAAGCCGCATAATATGCGAGTCACATGGGGTGGAAAGTGGGTAGAGGGTCGCGGCATCGTACGTGCTCCAGAAAAGATCGAATTTCCTAAGCTTGTGTGAATTTCTAATGATAAAGATGGCAGGATGAATATCATCAGACTAGAATCTAATGCATACATATGAAAAACTTCGTGACAAAATATATTTTTTACATAAATGCATTTTATAAATGCGTTATTTAATATATTATTTAATATTAAATCATTATTTATTAAATTAATATCAAATTATGCGAAAATATCTAAAATCATGCATGAAATAATCTCTCTATTAATCCATCATTTTCTTTCTCGATATCATTACTCTATTAGTAATTGTATCTGTTTATACATAAGTGAACGCGAAGCTGTCACTTCATATATATAAATAATATAAATATACATTGCTATAAATTAAAAAATATTAAAACGAGGACATTATTAAAATATATTTCTTACTCGAAGTAGCATTCCGTTCTTGCATCATAATTATATAAAATATTATTTATTTTAGCAGAAAATATTTCTAGTAATTAAACAAAGTATTGATATTTCATGTCGGCCGTCCGAATTAATTATAATTAAATAACATCGCTGTATGTCGAGAGTAATTAGTTAGTAACAATTATTAGTTGGAATTGACTAGTATTTAGGACATTCCGCAAAAGCGGTTCAATCGAATCTATTCGCGTCATTAACTTTTATTAGCAGGACAGGATCACCACAGATTCTAAAGGGTTTCAAATAATTTAGGAAGCTATCAGGGCAGCAATGTTGGTTAGGAGTTCCGCTCACACACATGCGACCGCTAAACAGGTAATTGGAGTGCAGCGATAGACTCAAAGGGTTAATGTAACAAAGGCTTATATTCCATGAGGTCAAAGTTCCGTGATGCCCACAAAATTCCACACATCTGATACATAATTTTCTTAACAATTCTTGATAACTTGATTACATTACATTTAAAGCTGTAATGTGCACTTTGTCGAAGGAATTATAACTGATTAATTCTTTAATCTAAACCCCATTACAAAAAATATTTGTAATTATAAGATATTTGTACGCACCTAAGAATTAAGGAAAATCTTATATTTTTATCTTCCTAATTTAATATCCTAATCTGTTCTTGATCTACGTCGTCATCATATCATTACGTAGATTTCTTTAATAGCAAAAAACAAATAAACAAACAGGTAGAACAATTCGATTATGTTCAGATAACATGATTTGAATAATTGAAATATAAAAATATAAAATAATAAGAATAGAAACTTAAATTTTATCTGGCATATATTTTCGTAAATGTTTTAGTCATGTGAAAACTATTCATTCGAACGGTCTCAGCGTTAGTCGATTACACTACTTATCGAGTTAAAAGTAGAAGATTTGATGAGTATTCGTTAAATATTAAACATGTGCATATTTGCGAGTTCTGCAATGTGCAAACGATGCTCGCGGGAAAAGCTCGTACACTTATGAAAATGCATCGTGCATTAGTCGTCGATAAATTTGCCTGGGTCAGCAAAATGAGTGCAACGCAGTCTATTACGCATAATGCTGCCTCGTAATTAATATCTGTGCAGAAATACACAAACAGATATATGAACTATCTGATTATATGGCGAAGTAAATCTAATTATCCGATGTGAATGAATGAGCTGAATGGAAAAATATGGTGCACAATGAGCTGCGTAAAATCTTAATTTGATATACAGATATGACAAAATATCACTTTAAATATAATTGCTTTATATGATAAATAAGAAAACGTAATTTCATTAAACAAATCATAGAATCACTGAATTATTGATGTTAAAACCTTAAAAAAAAATGCTTAGTAGAAAAAATTCGGAATATTATAAACAGAATATTGTATTAATCTGCAGTTTATGCGGTTGTTAAATTATATTAAGTAAACCAACAGTTTATTCATATGTGTGTAAACAATTTGAGTAATATAACTAAGTGAGGCACTTAATTATATTAACGCGCGCTACAGTATGAACGAATGCAATTCCTAGTAAACATGATATATGGACGACATTACAAAATTAATTGCATACAGAAAGTAGAAATCCCGCTTTGCCGTTTGCTAATTAAATACGTGGCGTTTACTGTAGAAATTCTTTTCTGTTTGTACATACTATCTCTTTAAATTAATTAATTAATTTGCTCGTCGGCGTTTATTTCAATTTTTGACAGAAGAGAGAAACATGCAATTAATATTCCAACGTTTCATACGCAGGTTGAAAACAAAATATGTCCATAGATTCTTGCTGCAATGTATGTGTATGTTTAAATACATTTCAAAGAAATATACTCGTTATATATATATATATATACTCGTAACTGCCTTGTATTGATATAATCATCTTTTATTCAATATAATTACGTAAAATTTCAATCAAAATAATGTAGATTAATTAATCTTAATGTAGACAGTTTATTATAAAGATTCTTGATCTTGATCTATTCGCTTAATTCATTCCAATTCATCTATTTCTCTCGAAGGATAATGGGATCGCACAGATATTAACAGGATTAATATGAGCTCGGATCTCTTGTTAGATAAACGAAAGCGTTTTTTAAAGGTCAAGTTATCAGGACAACATATTATGGATGGAAAATTCAAAGCCTGTAAGAGAATAAATAAACTTAGTTTGTGTTCGATAAAACTTCGATTACTTGGTCGAGCATCAGGATTTCATCTTGTCAACGAAACGATAAGCTCCGTCAGAATCATTGTATGTGTCAGGATACATTCTTAATAATTTTAAAAATATCAGGCTTATAATTAATAATTATAAAATTGTAAGATAATTATAAAAAGATGATAATGGAAACAGGATTTTTATAAACGCGAATAAAAAGAATGTAAAAATTAATTATTCGAGTCAAGCAAATCAGATGTTAGAAGATAAAAAAATCTATTTTTGATTTGATTTAACAATTTAATACATATGAAAAAAATTGTCATGTAATTGAGGGTATCTTCTATACAATAATAAATCGTTAAAAGAAAAAATATTAGAAAAAATATTATATAGAGAGAAGAATATTATAAAATATCTGATCTCAATTTGATATTTATTTTCCGTGTGACTTTCATGTTGAAGTATTTTTTAAAATTTGCTTCTCATGATTTTGCTGTTGTATGCTTATATTCAATCAATCGATCCATTAATTATAGAAGGCTCATATTTATTATATTTACAATAAAATTACTAAAATAGATGAATGTCCCACAAGAATAATCTCTCAATCAATATCTTAATTATGAAGTGAGGTATATTTACAGATATAAACATAAATATAAGCAAATATAATTTATTTCAATAAATTATTTATTTTTTAATTTTAGTGATGCTAAACAAAAGATAGCGGATTTAAATATCTCAAACAAACTTGTACATTTACTCGTATCAATGAAAAATATTGCGAGCACCAAGGAGAGTTAAGTGTAGATCTTCATAAATTTTAGAACCAACAATGCAACTGAGGAGAGAGAAATGTTTCCGGATAATCGCCTGATAATTCTTAGTTAATCGATAAATCATTCCCAACACGAGCAAGACGCCTTTTCGTGAGAGCGGCAGACGGCCTTCGTATTCATGAAAAGGACGAAACAATGGCCGGGTCTCGTGAACGGCTGATCAAAGCCGTTTCCCATGGTTAGAACGGGTCAATGTCCCGGTACCATGATGCTCTTAAAAGAACACATGGGACCCCTTCGTCTTCAGTTTCCCGGCAGTTCTCGTGCTGTTTGGATCGTCTCGTATTTAAAGCACGTATGCGTGATATTTATTTAAACTTAAACACAATTTCTGCACACTAAACGTTATGCTTCATGTGATTTATTATAATTTCTGTTATCATAATTAATAAATGTATGACAATCGCGGAGATGATCGTCGCGCTTTTTCCACTTTCCTCTTTAATTTATAAATCGAGAAAGTTTGTGAAGTTTTCTCTTCGACATATGTGTGTGATGCTAACTTATTAACATTTCAAACTATATTTGATATCTGACAATATTTTATATTATAATTTTTTATCACACACCTGACATAAGCTTGACAAGACGATCAATCAGCTTATCACGAGTTGTTCCTACAATATACATTATGCAAAAATTACTTACCTGATGGATGATTAGATTGCAAATTGTAGTCATCGACTTGTAATGTGCTGTTCGGCCCAGTTCTGGTAAACCTAACCACGTGATATTGGTTGTCGTTAACTTTCACGCCAACTTCGCCTATTGGATGATCGTTGGTGCCCATATTATAAACCGCAAAAACGTTACCTTCCACCTATAAAACAAATAAATTATTAATTTCTTTCATTAAAATTTGATTTTTTATTCGTGCCAATTACATTAAATCATTGGAAAAGAAATTTACAAAATTAAATAAATTAATTTAAAAGGACGTTGGATATATAATATATGCTAATTCATAATTCATATTTATAAGTTTAATAATTATGCATTTCGAAAAATCGATTTAACTAATACTATTATTTATATATGTACATACTAAATCAGAGATTCCCAAAGGATAGGTCGTGATTCGAGGAATCGCAAAAAATTTTACAATGTTAAATTACACTTCATCACTTTGCATAGTTGTACAAATTTGCCTATGTCTTTTCACAATTTCGTACTATATAAGATTAAATTTTCAACGATAATAAAATTTAAAACGAAATTTCAAAATAAACTTTAATTCTCAAACTTTAATTATCAAATTTCTTATGTTTAGAAATAACTCATATCGATCAATTGTTATCGTCAACGTTAAACATTCTGTTATCAGAACAAAAATAAAAAACACATTCTTATTACATCCATCATAATAAATATCATAATTTGTCTTGTTATCTGAGAAATAGATTTATAATATTATATCCAATAAAAAATAAAAAAAGTAGAAATATACATAAAATAAAATACATAAATAAAATGATATAAATTAATTAACTTATTCGTTTTCTGTTTTTTTCATTTGCCAGATAATTGCAAACTATATTTGTTATTTTAAAAAGTGAGTCGCAATATATAAGTTTGGGAAGGCCTGTACTAAATTATATAATCTATATATTATACAATACATTATATATATGAATAGTGCTTAATAATGCTGTATAATGTATAAATTCAAATTTATTGTATACTAACAATTTCGATTTCGAGATAATCGTTACTCGACGCAGATTCTATTCTAAGCAATACAGCGTCATTAACGCTGGTAACGAAACCCAAGGCCACAGTATCTCTTTTCATTTCCGGTCGACGATCAGGCGGAAAGGTATACGTGATAATTCCTCTTCCTGCTCCGAATTCGTAAGCGATAGCCTCTGCGAAGTGAAACATATTGATGTTAAAGTGATGTTTTCATCTGTTATATATTAAGTGCTGAGATTATTTTTGCTTCGTTATTTATTAAATTATTATCCTACTATATAATAATTTAATCTTCGTTCTAAAATTTATTTTTAGAAATGTCCTATTTATCAAGTTTCATCAATAACTGCTATTAATTATGGAAAATATTTCCTCTCGAAAGAAATCAATTCTAGTCAAACTAATTTTACATCCCTTTAATATTTATTATATTGTAGAATAAGCCAATAATCAAACTTTAGTTTTGTTAATTTTATAGATAATGTGTTATTATAATAATGTAGTACACGCATAGAGTGATATTGATAGATAGCATTTAATAAAAAATATTAATTATTAATTAATTAGCAATTTTGTATGTAAAGAGAACAGCATGGAATAATCTCTTTTTCCTTTCTCTTTTTCCCTTTCTCGAAATAAATGCAAATATCAGCGTATCTATGTTTCTCTTTTCTATATTCCTTTACCATCGTTACAAGTCGGCCCGGTAAAACTCGTCATGTCACAGTCACATGTGTAGCTATTCCATTGTTGCACGCATGTTCCATGATTGGCACAGAGATCATGAGTGCACTTCTTGCCCGGATGTATGTTGGTGTAAATGTCGCATCCGGATGTGACCAAAGAACTCGGCACGACGGCATCGGTAATAAGGTCGGTACTTTCCCCGCTGAGATCCAACGACGCCAGACACCCCTCAAATCCGTGACGGCTGAGAATCTGTTTTGGTAATTGGCCATATTGCGCCTTCTCCACTCCACCTGAAATAAATAAAATGTCAAATCTCTTTTACGAAACTTGTTCGACTTTTTAAAAAACAAATCTTCTCTCTCTCTTTTTTTTCCTTTTATTAATTCAGCTGCTCTGTTCAAATTTATTAAATGATCTCATATCGTTTCAATTTTTATATGATTAAAAAACCTTAAAAAATATTTAAAAAATTTACGAGAAAAAGTCTTGTATTAACAGACGACGTGATCAAATATCAGTGGAACAAATTTTTTAAATAATAAAATATTAATAAGAAAATTAATTATTTTTGTGAGTCAAATTAACCTAAATAGATCAGTAGGGTTAAATATATCAGTGTATATGTTCTTGTGACGTTTATTTTGATTTGACATTTTTTAAAAATAATATTATCTTTTAATCATTAAAAATCACAATAAAATGGATATTTAAAATGTTTACACATTCGTTTGAATCGTGAGTCGCAACATAAAGCTTGTCGCAAGATGAAATTGCCAAAATGCAAACGGGATGTCGCGCATGACATAAAATATCGAAACTGAAATTCGATAGTTAAATCAAAATCATCTCTCTCGCAAACTCTCGCAGCCTTGCGATATCCGCAGACCTCTCGGCAATCGGCGGATATCGCGAGTGTTCGACGAACCGAGACGACCGCACATCCGGTCGATCCCGCCGCCATAAATCCTGCGGGATCGCCACCAGTCGAAAATTATTTCGACGGTCACACATTATACTCCGTATGACCGTGTGGGCAGTAACTTCGAAACGCAATTGCCTGGCCAATCAGCTTGTATGCAGTGTGAAAGTATCTCATTCAAAATATATGTATTAAAGAGGGATTTTACGAATAAAACGAAATGCCGTACCATAGCAAACTTTTTCTCTCTATTGTAAAAATATAATAAATTTTAATTTATAATAATTTTATAATAAATTTTAATAATTAAACAATAAATCTAAATAATGAACTTTTAATTAAATAATATAATAAGATAAAGAACCAAAGATGAGCAAGAAGTAATGGACGTTTGAATAAAAACATGTCAATTTGACAATGCAATGAGACAAATTTCAATTGAAAAAATTCATTATTGTGATTATATTTAGAATTAAATTTTTAACTGACTATCGCATTATGTGAAAGCTACTAGAGATATCTTGAATATAATCTTGATAATTAAATTCAATCAGAGTGAAATTTTGGCCGTAATTTTTGCATTGAACTGATCTCGTGACATGTGATTGCGATTTGGCAATCACTATTGAAGAATAATTGATGACTGATTTGCCAATTTATGCCAGCCCGACGGTAATCGATAGATTTATTAATGAATTAAGCAACGAGAACGGTATGATATGGATCTAATTAATGGTAATTCATAGCACGCTACACTGATATCGTAACTGAATTTCGGATCATTAGCCCAGACGTATATAGATCTATCCTATCTATGCTATGAATTAGAAATGCAAAAATATCTGCATTATAAATGTTTCTTTGTCAGTTTTGTCAGTTAATATTATCATTCATATAAAATTATAATTCGTTTTGAAAAAAATCAAACTATATTATCTGTCGTCAAGAAATTGTAAGCTTTTTCGTAGCCAGACATTATTTCTCGCAATTACGTAACAGAATAAAATATCTAAATCAGTGATGCACAATCTGTGGCCCACTTGTGAATTTTTCGAGCGGATTCATCTAAATAATAAAATAGTTCCATAGATAATTATTACGAAGATAAAATCAACTTCTTCACATAAATTTCCTACGTTATTTATTGTTTGAAAAGTTATGCACTTACACAACACGATAATAATCATCGCGTGACATCTCTCCTTCTCTGAGGCCTTCAAATTAACTATGCAATTGCATCAGGAAAGCAAAAAGTTCAAATGATAAATAATTTCTACATCGTGTTATATGAAAATCTAAACGATCGGAATGACGTGTTAATGTTACACA
>Ga0157364_1003457_pt1 | contig 15316 bp, 11 predicted proteins | sample AttsexASBM2_FD_111476 | JGI IMG/M metagenome (GOLD analysis project Ga0157364, IMG submission 111476) | Fungus gardens microbial communities from leaf cutter ant in Ribeirão Preto, State of São Paulo, Brazil - Atta sexdens ASBM2 | ecosystem: Host-associated > Fungi > Mycelium > Unclassified ...
CCTTCCTCTATATATATATATATATATATATATATATATATATATATATATATATATATATATATATGTGTGTGTGTCTGCTCTCTAACAGCAAGAGAGAGAAAGAGAGAAGTATTTTACTACCGCTCTCAGGCTGCTGTCCAGAAACGTCTCTTCGCTTCGTTCTTCGCTCTTCCCTTCGAAAATCGCATCTTTCTTTGTTGTGATTCTCCCGGACGCCTTGGGAAAAAGCGTCCCTTCTCTTGCCCCTCCTTAAGGGCCTCACGGACGGTAACTGCCTGCCTGCGAGAGTAAGAGATAGAAAAGAAAGGAAAGATAATCGAGAGCACGGAACGAAGAGAGACTGGCGATGAAGCAAACGGGGGTGAGGGAAGAAGAGAGAGAGAATGGCGGTACGGACGGACTTACGGGGCCCCTTCTCCAAGAATGCCCCTACTACGAGTGAGGCCGCTAATGCCATTCCCGTCGGACGCATCACTCTGCTTTCCGGCTCCGTCGAGGACGTTTGGTATCTCTTTCAACGGACGAGGACGAGGAAATTTCCGCGAGGATCGGTTCCCGAGAAGAGCATCTTCCGCACGAAGAAGAAAATTGAGCAACGTGGGATCGTCCGATACGCCCGTCCAGCGGCCCTGGATGGGTTTGAATTCAGTCCACGTTTCACGATTATATGCGTGACTAGATCCACACTCATCCAAGGATACTGGACCTGTGCTGAGGCGAGGAGAACGCGCGCGCGCGCGCGCGCGCGCGTGGACCAACACACCTGTTCTTCTCTTCTCCCGAGGCTTCTGGGAAAAGTGATATCGCGAGGTAAACGAAGGAGCAGATCAAAAGAGAGAGAAAGAAACAGAGAAAGGCTTCGCAGTGGCATCACGAGGTAACGGTCGCAGGTGTGAGGTTGCGATTTCTCACGGATCCTCTTCCATCGCGCAGATTCGAAACCGGTATAATAATCTGTCCGCGCGCGATCGCCGCCAAGACACGATGCCTAATGGCGTCATGAACGCGTCGAAAATCGGAAGACGTCTTAGTCCTCGGGATACTCCGACGAATACATACACGCGCATCCTAAAGCGCGAAGACCCTTTTGTTGAGTTCTGGATCTCTCACGCGATAGAAGTCATCCTCGCTCCAAAACGATCTTCCCCATCCGTTTGTGGTGAACGGAAAATCGCGAGGGTAAAGCGTCGGAAACTCGACGGAAATTATACTGGTTTCAATCTCGCTCTCGAAACTTCTCGCCCTCGTCTGCCACTCGAAGCCCGCGCGAATTCTCTGTTAGAATAGAAAGCTTAAAGGTGCGATCCTGGGGATCCTTCAAGGAGCATTAACAGAGAAAGCATTAAAAGAGCAAAATGACTCGTTTTAGATTACTTATTGTTAGATTAAAATCTCAATGTCGGTTGTATTTATTTGTTTTAATTTAATTTAAAGTTCCGTGCACTCTAGTCGCCTCTCGACACCGACCTGTCCTTTGTCTATCCCAAAGCTTTGCAACTTAACGCGTCGTACAGACGCTCTTCTCTTCTATTCTTGTCCCGCGATTATATTAAGATGCGTCCACGTGTGTGTATATTCGATCGCGAAACGCAAACGCTGACGAAACTCGATGCATTCCTGAGTAGCGGAGCCAATGGCCGTGGGATTCGCTTTCAGTTTCTTTGTGTGTGAACACCTGCCGCGCTTTCCCCTCCAGTCTTCTCCCTCTTTTACCACGGCAGCGGCAACAATCCTGCCCTTAACCTCTCCCCTTCTTCCCTTCTCTCGTTCACCGCCCTCCCGCCATCCTTCCCGAATAACGGTAAAAACTCGTCCGTACCCCCGAACAAGCGAGATTTTCTTCTCTCTGTATGCTCCAATGAAAAATTTCAAAGTCCTACCCTCGCAATTACGCCCTTTAATAATATGTTTACAATACACATTCCATTTTCATTTGTTTATATTACTTTACCTTTGGATAAATAAAGCATATGTATAATATACATACACACACACACACACACACACACACACACATACACACACACATATATATATATATGATAGAATTTTTTATATAATATATATGTATATATTATGTAATATCGTTAACTCTTTCATGGTACGATATGAACCATATGTTTGTCGTAAAATAAAAAATATCACAATTTATCTCGTCTTGTTTAAATTGTTTAAATACTTAGTACTTGACACCTTTCGGTTTCGAGTTTTATATAGGCGAAAATCGCGTGACTTCTATGATTGAAATAACGTGAGAGAAATATTTTTTACATGATACAATATCCAAATCTATATTGACAATAACACGATAATACGCAGATTATTCTTAAGCTAATAAACATCTTTTTCTTCATTCTGATAAGAAATCGAAAGAATTGCGTCAATAATTTATTACGAAGGCTTCAGCTTTCGTGGCAGGTTTATCGTGAAGACGTTGATCCTTGCGGATTAACAGTTAAAGGCATATTGACAAGATCGTTGAACAGCAGTATAGATTTCTTCAGGTTTTCTTCGGTCTCTACAATCTGTATCAAGTACTCTGAGACTCTAGACTCAATTGCGCTATACGGGGATGATCCTCTTGATTATCCGTATCTCCCCGTGACATATCTGAATCCGATCGAATCTCCTCCAATGCTTGCTTGATCTGCGCCTGTAGCTGTCCGGCTACTTTGCGCACCGCTGTGTGATTCTGCTTGATCTGCTTCACATAGGAGAGCATGCCATCCCACGGGGCTGTGCTCGTATGCGCGAGATACAGTTCTCTCCATAGTTGAATACTGATAGGTGCAACGCTGGGCCAAATCACTCCTGGATTAGGCTCGTACAATGGATTTATCCACTGTTCCAAAACGTCCGGTTGATTCATGTACGACCATAAACTATAAGTCCGTTCAGACAACCGTAATTTTATTCTTTCCGCTTCAGAATCACCTGAATACATGAAAAATACATATATTACGATGAATAAGTAGCAATAATAAAGAAATAAAAATCTTAACAAATGTATAAATGATATAAGATTAATAAAAAAAATAAATTAATGTTTCACATACATACCTAAAAATGTACCATAGTTCGAAGAATAGGCATGCTTGTACAATTTTACAAGTAAATCCACGGTGTACTCGAAGCTAAATTGGAATTGATGATGCAATTGATATAGGCAATCGAGGAAAAGCAAAAAAGTTGGCGCGTGTGTCGGATTTTGCGAGCTTGAAGGCTGATAGGCTCCACAACGGGTCCGACTGAAAAATTGATGGCCGGCTTGTAGCCACTCACGCTCTATGAGCGCTTGAAGTCCTCGTACTGTTCGACAATCAGGATTTAGTATTGCCTGAGCCAAACTGGTTACCACTAATGTAGAGTCCCTGCCTGTGCTGCCTATAAATCAAAATTACATTATTAATATTACACGATTAATATTCTGAAGGAAAGAGTAGATGAACGCAACTCTCGCAACATTATTTATTAAATATTATTATTAATTATTAATATTTGATATACACCGTGCACTAGCACTGCCGCAGCTTCTTGATGCAGGCATTGCGCAGTTACACAAGCAGCATTTAAAGCACTCTGTACAGCGGTTAACCATCCGCTATTATCCAATTTCGACAGCCATTGCGAAGTGGAACTGTTAACATCGTTGCAAGTTTCTATTAATTTGTAGAAACTATCGGCTAATTCGTGTGGTCGAGGAACTGGTTTATGTACTTTTCGCCATTGCGGGTAAGCCGCGTCCATTTCTGTGCCTCCGCCTCTGGCTCTGGCACTCTGTGCCTGATTAACCGATCTTGTGTCCACTATGTATCTATAAATAAAATTCAATGACTGTAAACCCTGGTGAAAATTTGTCTCAGAATTTCTATATAATTTTATAACTTTTTCACATTTTTTTATACGAATTGGAACACTTTTTAAAAAATCTATATATTGTTTTCTCAAAATTTTTCATAATTAAAATATCGTAAGATTTTTAAGATTTTTTATAAATATAATTTCTGATGAAATATTATAAAATCTAAAACATTTAAAAATATATTTTTTTAATTATGGAATGAAAAATCTCAGAATATTTCAGAATTCACTTATATGAAAAATTCTGAGAGAAGATATAAACTTTCCAAATATTTCTGAATATTTCCGAATATTTCCAATTCATATAAAAATTATAAGAAAAATTTTCACCAGGGAATACAAAAAATGAATATTTACGATTTAAGATCAATATTTACCCTCGTCTTCCGGGACCTAGAACTGCATTTAATAGTTTTTCATCTTCTTTGCATCTCTTACCGGTAGCACCGCATAATGGTTGACTGCTTCTCAACAATATACTCTGCAATAAAAAAGAAAAGTTGAGTGGATGTTACTTTATAATTTAAAGTAATAAATCTATTTTTTATTTTTACACAGACTGCAAAACTTTCTTTCTCACTTTCGTCATATACAATATATATATTTCACTTAAAGTTTCGAAAATATACACTATTAGTTCACACAGCTATACAAATACAGATCTAATAATATATTACTTACCCCTCCTTCGTGTCTGTAACATAAAACTGGGAATCTTCCACCATCTCTAAAGCCAGCTGAAGCTATTACAACTTTATCGTCTACTTGACGCGGTACTATAACTGCCGACGGATACGATATACAAATTTTGTAGTCTCTGTTCAGGTAACTAATACGCCACTCATCTCCGTGAGCTGCCAATAACCTAGACCATTCGGAGACAGGTGCAAATGCTGTCCATCCATCTTCTATTTGTACCATAATGTTGTTAGTTGTTTGTGGTCGATAGAAGAATGGATATTGTAGAGTTTGGTCTGCAGAGTAAGAGGTAATTATATCTCACTGAGCAATATTGCAAGTTATATAATAAATTACCAAGTGATATCAGCTTCTCTATAGATAGTATGGCATTGATTAAATCGTTAGTAGAACCAATATCTAACTGAAGAATTTGAAAATCCTTGCACTTCAATATTATGCTACCACCCGAGCTTTGAGCATTCAGTTTCTTTTCCACGACATCGATATTTCTGTTCATCAACTGGTGAAAAGAAAAAAATTTAATGATGGAAAATTTAATGATGGAAACTGATTTAAGGAGAAGAATATACTTGAAAATGGTCAAAACTTCAATTTTTTAAATATATTTTTAAAAAATAGATATAGTGCTTTCTTTCAAAGTCAAAAGACTGAGTCTCTCAAAAGACTGTCTCTTTTTGGTACTGTATTGAACTACATTAAAATTTCCTTGCTTTTGCTAAATTTCCAATTATATTAGAAATTTAGCAAAAGTAAGAAAGATTTAGTATATATATTTTTATATAAAGTTTTATATCTAAAATATATATACATATCTTTAATATATAAATATATATATATATATATATATATATATATATAAACTCTTTTATTTTAAGTACGAATTTACAACCACAAGAACAAACTTGTGAATAGATATCTGTTTAAATAAGATTATTCAAATATGCTAAAATCTATCTAACAATTTTATTTAAAGACAATGGAAACATTTTTAGAATATACAATGTCCTTTAGATATCTTTATGACATTCCTTGGAGTAGTGATGAGAAAAAGATATTTACAACTGCATTTTCCTTACAACTTTAATCTGTATGTATTGAGAAATTTATAATTTATTAATTACCCAAAGCTCCTGTCCGTCATCCTGCCTGGAGGATAAGATGAGATGGTGACCGCTAATGCACAGCGTCCCATCTATGTTCTTGTTATTGCCATCGCTTTTATCGACCAATACAACATTATCAACTTGCGGAATTAATATATTATCGCCGATGTGATCGCCCATTATAGCCTTGATTCCTCTCTATGTGGCGGCCGATGAAGTTTTCAATAAAATACGAATACTTTGACAGAATAACATAACCTAAACAGTCCGTTGATTCGTCGGACTGTCACAAGATTCTCCAGGCATAATTTGCTTAGCCAATTTCAACTTTTCTTTTGAAGATTCACACTTTAGCGACGGATTCGTCGACGACGTTCCCCATTTATCTCGATAATGACTAGATAAGTAAAGTCACAGCTGTTGTGCGACTTGTTTACTATCTACGCGACCCATATATATAATCCGGCGCACCATCCACTGACGTGCATCGTGGTATATCGCTTTGCTCGCGATTACTCGATATCACAAACGGAAAGAGAAAGAATGAGAGAAAGAGAGAGAGAGAAGAGGTTATTTCGAGAACCACGTGACCACATGATCACATAACCTATTGAATGACACAGATGATTAAAATAATGGGTGACGGGATGAAAAAAATATAGTTCGGCGATGAGATTTTGATATCTGACGGTATTTGTCATATCCATATCTAACTGATGAAATGAGAGAAATGCTTTGCAATTACGATATCGAGGCAACTTGATTCCATGATCAATTCTTTGATTTATGCGCGAGCAAACCGATTGATCAAACGACGAGAACATTGCTACGAAATCAGAGGAAATCTAGGGCATCTTCCAGGAAGCTGTATCACGGGATGACAGCGTCACATTTGGATTATTGCTTCCTGAAAGAAGAAGGCGAGTGGTACGTACTTCTAATTTGTTCTATATTGTGCCCTTTCCAACACTATTTAGCCTCACTCTTCACCGCTATTTTGTTCTAGGCTTTCTACAGTTTCTTAAATCATGAGCTACTTTCCATTTACACACAAGTGAGACTGAGTCTGAAGTGAGCCGAGTATTTCATACTTTGATTAATGACATAATTTGTTTAACTTGGTAAAAAGTTATCACATGACAATACATATTCCCTGATAGCAAAATGTTAGCAATTTTTGCGCAAATTGACAGCAAAACTCGATCAGATTTTTACTACAAAACCATAGCCATCTGTGTCCGCATTTAGCTATGGATTTATCGACAAAATCTGCTGATGTTTTGACAGCAGGTTGCTGACAAAAAGAGCAGAGTCTGCTGACATAACCTGACAGCAAAAACCAAGCAAGATTTGTCATTTTCATTTAAATTTACCTGGTTTCTTATAAGAAATTTTATGTTCATATATATAAACAGTTATATATAATTATATATAAGTATATATAAGTATATATTTATGTATATATTTATGTATACTAGTGTGAAAACTGAAAACAATCAATCACAGTTTTATTGCTAAAATATTATTGATTAGTTTCATATTTCAATATATACATGAGAAAATTATAATCCAATAATCCAAAAAATATTCGAAGATTCAAAAAGCACACTTTGAAAGAGTTTGGGAATCTCTAAGAGACTTGTCTATTTGATTTATACCAATTCTTATAATTCTTTCTTATAAAACTCCTGGTATTTTCTTCTTACGAAAAGCAAGTCTCATAGCAGAGCCATATATGAAAATGATAGATCTTGCTCAGTTTCTGTTGCCAATCTGCTGTCAGATTGTGTCAACAGGCTCCATTAAATTTTTGCTTGCAATCTGCTATCAGGTTATGCAGCAGACTGTTTCTGTCACTAATTTACTGATATAGCATATTAGCAAGCTTTGTCATATTTTTGAGTTTACTGACATTGTCTAATAGTATAAACTTTATGTACAATTATCTTTCTGTAATCAAAAATTGATAGAAGGCTCTACTCAAAATCAGTTTTCATAGGCTTTGCTATCAGGATTCATAATCTTATTTTTAAAGTGAATTTTTAAGATTCACTAAAGCACATGATCTCAATCTTGTACAGATTATAAATAAAAAGTCAGTCGAGTCTTGTCAGAATGCAAAAGGAACATTCATTCAACTGACTTATGACATCACAAGTGAGAATTATCTAAGAATCAGTATAAATGATTCTTCCAGTATAAATGGAAAGCAACTATAATTATCTAAGCTTTAAGTAAGCCTAAGCTTTAAGTAAAGAAATTTGATCAATCTTAGTCGATTATTCTTCTCACATTCAACTGTGACTGGTCAATTTCTTACTGCTTAAAACTTAAAGCTTGAGTAACGACTTATTGTAGAAGGTAGGTCTGTTGCTTGAAATCCTCAATAATATTTTACTTAAAATAAAATAAAAATGTATTCGGGCATTGAGAACAGAAAGCGAAGATGCTGAGTGTAAAACATCATAAACAGATCTTGTACGTTTGATATAACATTATATCTGTGACTTCTTTTTATCTGTTATTTTACACATGATCTTTGTGATCAGAACAAATCTAATTGAAATATTCATTTCTTGTGCTCATAGCTCCATTGCCGCGAAGAAATCGCGAGTTGCCACAGTAAAATTGTGGATCGCTGAGGAGAACGATTGACAACTGTTTTCTCTATTAACAAGGACAATCGACGAAAATAGAAACAGGATGGAAGATAGCGGCGCGACGGAGTGTCACGTGACCACGATTATTCGAGATGGTATCGAGTGTCACGTGACCACGATTGACCGAGATGGTATCCGTGGGGCTCCGTGAGGGACACCGTCGATGGTGGCGCCACCGATAGCAAGCAAGGTTGGCATTCCACGAAGAGGAAAGCAAGCTTTCTGGTGTGGAATCGAGCTGAATCGAATAAAGTTGAGTCAGTAAATAATTTGATTGATACTGTGACGCTGCATTTACTAACGTTAGCGATCTGCTAGGCCGCATTGGTGGCTCGCGGTCCGTTTTTCGAGGGTGATTAAGTGTAATTAGGAATACAAAAGCATCATATCCTGGAATCTCATTACAAGGTAAAGGACCTGTTTAAATTCAACATCTTGAATACACTCGCGTACACTTTAGCAGTGCTTTCTACAATAATAATCACATCGAGAATGCTAATGTCTTATAGCAAATTACTGGGAGAATCTATCCAGATACTAGAAGCAGCTACTTGGACCCTTGAATTGTTACTAGTATGCAGCAGTTTTTATCATTATAGGTAATCTTGCAGACATGAAAATAATATTATCTAAATACGAGAAATGCCATGATCAAAGTTAGATGTTAAATTAATGCCCATTCTACAATAAGCCATTAATAATAAATCAGAAGTCAGAAGATAAAAATTGACCAATCACAGTCAAATGTAAGAAGAATAATTGATTATGATTGGTCAATTTCTACCTTCTGATTTATTACTAATGACTTATTGTAGAATATGTGTGATACATATTCTTTAAATGAATTTATCTCATTATTAATACTTTTCATTGGCCTGCAATTTGACTTTAATGAATTATTCAAAGTGGTGAATCATTATTTTTCAGAAAATTTGTAAAAATTTTAAAATTAATTTTAAATCCTCCTAAGTCATAAATTAAGTAAATACCATTGATTTTGGTTCTTTTCATCCTTATTGTTTTAAAAGAAAAGTTTCATTTTTTATTGAATATAAAGTATTCTCCATATAAATTTTATACTAAATAATGTAATAATTATGTAAATAGATTATGGCTGCTTTCCTTTTAGGAGACAATTAATGCAAGTATTATTCTACATCCAGTTTATAATGAATCCTTATATTTAAGACTGTCTTAAGTCCAATCTTAAAATGTCATAAGATGCCAATTAGAAGGCTGTGTATTAGTATTTTAAAATATTAAAATGATTTTAAAATAAAAATCGACTGAATACCGAACAAATCAGTATACATACTCTTATATTTAAAGTTCTTATATTTAAAACTAATAGCTATGATATGATGCTAATTTTCTTTCAAAATTACTAGTTGAATTAGATTCTTACCATTGTGTTGATTGCGATATTGGCACTGTCAGTGCTCTAATCCAACTAGCAATCCAACAGAATAAACCAGGTGTGCCATTGGCTTAAGTACAATCTCAACAGATATCGTGAGCCATATTATAAATATCACAGAGCCGTCAAGATTTTAAAATAAGAACAAACTGAATCAGTTTATTTTTATTCATTGAATGCCAAAAAAAAGAACATTTGTGTCGACTGTAGCCAGTATTCATATTCTGTTCTTATTATAAGATTATAAATAATGTCTTAAGATGCTAATACAGCTTTGTTATTAGTGCTTAAGTGCTGTATTTAAAATGATCTTAAAGAATCTCTATAAGAACTGACTATGAATATCCCAGTACAAGCATGATGGACACTGGTTTATCATGTCAGAGGCTCTGAGGATCTGTGATCCTAGGAACCAAAATATTTACGCTCTCTTAAAAAGGTCGGCAATCTCCCAAGTATTCTTACCTATAAATACATCTCTCAAAAAATCCGCTGTTTGGAACCGGTATTAAAACTATTGGTCCCATATGCTTGTAGCAATTGAATAATCAATATGTACATCACAAGCATATGAAAGAAAAGTAATAAGGCCAAAGGTCTAATGTAAGAGAAAAAAGAAAGAGAAGACTGAATACTAATCTCCTAAAAGAAAAGCAGCATATACATATGGATCTATACAAGATGGCATATCTATGTTAAAGGCCACAGCACAGACTTGCATAACACATAGTGTATAAGAGAATCAACCAATCAGAATCGTTCCTTTCCTTGCATTTTTCGAAAAAGAGGAACTTTGATTGGTTGATTTTTTTACTTTGCGTTATGTAAAAATGTGTGCTGCAGCCTTAAGGGATACGTTTTTCAGTAAATCAATTAGATGTTTTTTGTCGAAGGTGATGACCAAAATGGCGTCCCATGAGAGCAGCGAAGGTTCGAGAAAATCGCCCATCGCAGACAAAGTAAATACGACAATAGAGACGATAACAACGAACGAGATAAAATCAACTGTTTCACCGCCAGTTGATTCGCATGATGAGCTGAATGAAACAACTGCTGATACAAAAGAAAAGAGTTTAACATTAGATACAACTGCTGATTGTATAAGCGTAGAGAAAAATGATTCTGATGATATAAAAAGTGAAACTACCAAGGATTTAAAATCATTGGTAATTGATAAGCAGGATGATACTAAGATGGACAAGAAGCAAGAGACACAAAATGTAGACTCTCTTGTAGAACCTCAAACTACAGATAAAGAAAAGGAAGTTAAGAGCGTAGATAGCAAAAATTCTGTAAAAAAAGAAGAAACTTTAAAACGAAAACGAAGAACTTTAAAGTTAGTATTGTGTATTATATCTTTATAGAAAATTTACAAATACGTTGCGTATATATAGATATAAAAAGAAGGATATTGATATTTTCAGCAAATCAACGATGGTGGAATCTTCTAATTCTTCGACGGAGGAAAGTGGCACGAGAGGTAAGAGAAAGAAATTTATGAAGACTGGTTACGATCGATTTTGTTGGCGATGTCACAAGGAGAATATTGATGCCTACTGTACCGCCTGTCCTCGCTCGTATCATCGTAAATGTATAGGAGGTATGCCATCATCTTTGGACAAATGGATATGTGGGGAATGTGCGACCATTTTGAAAGCAGAAAACGCCGAGACGCGTTCCGTAGCTATGGCACAATTATCAATCGATCAATTGTGCATGTTGCTCAAGCATGTGGTTGAAAAGTTACGCGACTATCCCGGCGTATGTATATTTTTTAAGTGCTATTTTTTATTAAGTGTTTATTTCCTTATAATTTACTTATTTAATGTATTCTTGATTAATTTTTATTCTTGATATAGTCTGAGCCATTTTGCAAACCGGTGGATCTCGTAGAAGTACCGAACTACCTAGAATATGTTATCAAGCCTATGGACTTGAGCCTTTTGGAATCGAATGTACGAGCTAAGCTTTACGGCAGTACCGATGCGTTTATGGCCGATGCAAAATGGATTCAACATAACTGTATTGTGTTCAATACGTGTACGTGAATTTTCTGTGCTTTATTCATGGTTTCTAAATCATGAATATTAAAGGTGAATTGATAAATAAGCTTATCTTTTGTTTATATTTATAGGCGGTGGGGTTTACGCAGATACGTCGAAACTGACAAACGCAGCGAAGCAGATCATCAAAGTAGCACGTCAAGAAATCTCAGAAATTGATGCATGCCCCGATTGCTATGCACATAGTCGAAATTTGCCAAGGCATCAACCTTCGTGGTTTATTGAGCCCTGCCGTCGACCTCATCCACTTGTGTGGGCCAAATTAAAGGGTTTTCCGTTTTGGCCGGCAAAAGCAATGCCTCGTACGAATTCTCAAGGATACGTAGATGTGCGTTTCTTCGGTGAACACGACCGCGCCTGGGTGTCGCCGAAGGACCTTTTCTTGTACTCTGAAGAGCCACCATCACCATCTCCTCGTAAACGAAAATCCGACATGGATGAGTGCGTAAAAGAAATTACTCGACATTGTAGAAAACTCGCGCTTATGTTTGGCCAGTTCAAATTTGCTCCACCCAAAATTCAGTACGACCCGAACAATCCGTTGCAGATACGACTGATGCTACCGAATTACAATCCCCTCGAACCTAAGAACCATCTTCCCAATCCCAAAGTTCCCACATCTCAAAAGAAGAAATCGCCACAAAAAAGACAAAGTTCTTTTAAAGGTAAATCACAGAGTGACGAATTGACTAACATTAGTGAAATAGATATTGATCCGACAAGTGATGCTTGTGAAAAGGAGAACGAAGCAACATCGCCAAAAGTACAAAAATTAAATACTGATGTTAAAGATACTTCAAGCTCGCAAACTGATGATAGTAATAAGTTGAATAAGAAAGCAAATCAAGAAACTGTAAAGTCAAAGTCTCAAGAAGTTGCTCAAAACAAAACGATAAAAAATGGAAAATCAAGTAATGCGAAGACATCAACTTCTCGATTAAATGTTGTGCATACAGAAACAGATTCTGAAAATAATAGCATAAATTCTAATGCTAGTATCTCAAATAATAGCCTAAGTCCTAATACTAATATCTCAAACAATAACATAAGTTTTAATGTTAATATTTCAAATAGTAGCACAAGTCCTAATGTTAGTACTTTAAGTAATAGCATAAATTCTAATGCTAGTATCTCAAATGAGAATAATTCACAGAAACCGAAAAATGAAATGAAATCGTTTATAAAAATTTTGCCTAAACCTGCAATTTATCCAGTTACTGATACGGTAGTGCAAAAGAAATCCCTTTTGAAAAATATTATTAATCCTAAAGTGACATTCTCACAAATGGACAATCCGAAGGTAATAACAAAGTATACAAGAAACAACAAAGCATTCAAGCTGAAAACAAGTATTGTTGATAAACTAAATGCAGAGAAAGAATTGATGTCTCTATCCGCGAGCAAAGAAGATGAGAAATTATCGAATTCAAATAAAGGCGTTCCTAGAATATCACTGTTGAATGATCCATTGAATGTTAAAAACATGCCTGAAATCGATATAACTTTATCGTCTGCATCGAATGCGAGTGTTACTCATACTATTACATCGACGAATCCAGTCGTTCCTATAACGGATAAATCTGTGTTGCTCCTCGTGGTTCCCAATGGAAAACCTACTGAGCCCGCAAAACAGGTCACGTCGACGATCGACCTTAATCAAGGCAACAATGAGGGACTCCTTAATTCATCTCAAAAGGCTAAGAAGAGTTTCCCTAAGTCTAATTCAAAAAATATTCAACATTCGTCGAATGCAGATGGAATTATGGAGATTTCTCCGATTGGCCAAGAAACTCCATCCACATATCAAGTGACACCTCCGGAGGCCGGACCGATCAGCGCACGTTTGCATCATGATGCGCATGAACTTGCGAGAAAAATGAGCTATTTAATGGAAGAGGCATACAAGGAGGCAGCTCAGAACAGTATTAATGGCGAGAACGGTACCAACGATAATTATCAGGCGACCATACTTTTCCTGCGAAAGCAGATCGAACATATGAAGTGGCAACATCAGCAGCAGCTAACCGAATTGAAACACAACGCCGGTATATACCTATTTTTTCTTTATTGTAAAAAAAATTATTTAATAGTATTACCATAACATAAGAATACTTCAGGAAACATTATAAATTCCAGATCGTACTCAACGTGAGATGCGAGCGAGTATGGAAGCGGAGAAATTGCGATCGATTGAGGAAGTTCGTAAAGAGATCGAAGATGAAAAGAACCGATGTATCGAGGAGACTAAGAAGAAACAATGGTGTGCCAAATGTGGACAGGAAGCAATGTTTTATTGTTGCTGGAACACTGCTTATTGTAATTATCCGTGCCAAGAGTCACATTGGCCCACACACATGCGGACATGTTCTCAGCAATCTGCATATGCTACTATTGTCAGTTCAAATGCAAATTTAAATTCACAACAGGTAATGACGTATTAAATATTAATCACGTTACGTTGAACTTGAAAAATCTAGAATGAATTATTGTAAATCCTAACAGTCCAAACAGAAAATAGCTTGAAAATACTATAACAAAATATTATGCTATTCTAATTTCGAAAAATTTCCTTGCTCGTTTAATTTTCTTTTTAATAAAAATTAAAAATATTTGCGATATAAAGAAATTTGAATATATATATATATATATATATATATATAAGAAATACTGTCTAGTCTGATATTATATATTTGTTAATAATTCATATTTTATTGGTCTCTAACAGAATTTCATATTTTTAAATTTACACTGTTGTGCTCTAGACGCTTCAAAGCTGAATTTTAGTTTTAAATTATATTTGCGAATAAATCATGTTTTACTATGATAATTTTGAAGTATTTATACTTTTCAGACTAGTTACGTCATTGCTGAGAATTCTGCAACCAAAACGTATCTTCTATCATCCAACATGAAATTGAATGCAATTCCGTCTGCTTCGTCCGTTAATAGAGATAAAACCAGTCAAGATACGCAGTAGGCAATTTATTTGTAATCGATTCGAGTATCAATGCGAGTAAGATGAAAAGAGTTTCAATAATACTGCAGGTAAATTCGTATCTGCAAATAATCAACAAATCTTGATTTAAACTATACTGCAATGTTTATTACTTACAATCCGAAATCGTATATTTAATATGTAACTAATTTTCTTTCTGGACTTCTGAAACTTTCAATTACACGATGTAAATATTCGTAATGCTGTCTTTATAATTTTTAACCTTAGATCAATATTGACACAATACGAGAAGCACAAAGGTAATACAAATCGTTGACGTTTGTAATAAACTTATGGTACTTTAATTTAATTAGCATTAAACTGATAATTTAATAATTATAGTATGAGAGATATAATAAACTATACTTAAAGAAATGTTAGATATTGTTAGATATGAGCCGATAATTTTTTATAATATAACAGTTATACATATATCATGTTTAATGTATCTAACAATGGGAATACCAAATTTTGTTTCTTCTGAATTATACACACACACACACACACACACA
>Ga0157364_1003459_pt1 | contig 15314 bp, 16 predicted proteins | sample AttsexASBM2_FD_111476 | JGI IMG/M metagenome (GOLD analysis project Ga0157364, IMG submission 111476) | Fungus gardens microbial communities from leaf cutter ant in Ribeirão Preto, State of São Paulo, Brazil - Atta sexdens ASBM2 | ecosystem: Host-associated > Fungi > Mycelium > Unclassified ...
GAAAAGGAGCTTGCAGAACAGCTTGGCGTTACGCAGCAAGCCATTTCCGTACGATTACATACGAATAAAGATTGAATTTTACAAAAAAAAGCTCAGAACTTTTTTGTACACCTAATATTAAATAAACTACAAAGTACAAATAAAAGTAATGTTATTCAGCAAGATTAAAACAATAAAATAAGATATAAAGAATAACTAGAAGAAAAGATGTAGAAAAGATGTAGAATTTTAATTGTAAAAAATATTCCGATTCGTATAAAAAAATTCCACAATTTTCTAAAAAGTTATAAAATTATTTATAAAAACATGAAAAATTTTTGAGAAAGCTTTTATGACAGAGCGATATTGCAATTGTCGAAATGAAATCGAAAAAAATGTCGATTCGATCTTTGAACGAAAATATTCAAAATATAAGATTACGTAGCACAAATTTATATCAAAAATATTTAAAATGTACCAAACTCTCATTGCATTTTCTACATACGTAATTTTTTGTCACTCGAAAATGTTGAAATTTCGATGCAAGTTTCGAATCGATAACTTTTCTATCGCAACGACGTCAAAATGGCGTCTTTTCGAGGAACTATTTCTGATTGGATTATTTGCGAGAAGGAGAAAAATCTTCACCCCTTATCCAAGATGCTCCTGAAGAAGGACCTAATTGAATGAAGGGAAGACATCCAAGAGCCAGTCTTGTGCAGGATTTGATGAATCTGCGTCCCTCCTATAAGGAAGGACAGTGATCTGTCCTTCCTTATCATCATCACCTACCTGCTAAAAAATTCCCTCTCCTCAATTCAGCACCTCCGCAACTACATTGAGTATTTCGGAATTGCCGGCATTTCATCAGGGTGCACCCAAGTAGTGGAGTATACTCTTCATGGTACTTTCCGGTATACTACTTAAAGATAGAATCCTATCCTATATTATATTAAATACTATCCTAAATATGTACATTATATATACATTTTTACATATGGTTGTCGTCCGACCCTAGACAGGTCCGAATTAAAAGACCTCTTTGCCTTTTCAGGATCTGACACTCCCACTCGGTCGTTTCTTCTTGCGCATGACGACCTCGCAAAAATCTGCGAGGATATTGACAATATGGATAAATTGTTTGAAATGTCCAATGATTTAAAGAATAAAGCAATGTTATCCAAAAAAATTTAACGGATGTTAGTTTGGACGAGGAAAAAATTTTCTCACAAAATTACGAAGCGTTTAAAGTTATCAAAAGCGATTGTTGGATTTATCATCTCCCTTGTATCTTCCTTGTATGCGAAAAATTATGTGTAAAAATGTTTCTAAATTTGAGAAGTTGAGGAAAACAATGAATGAATCTTTTTGGAAAGACCTGATAGCTTACGTAACAGAATACAATATTTAATGATATTGAATTTATTTGTAAGTTTTGTTTGATCAAATTTCACAGAGGCGTGTTGCCTCCTGCTTGTATTTTGAATAATTTTTTTTTTTGCTGAGAAACCAGATGTTTTATCGGATTTCAATGATTACGAAAAAATATTAATCAAGAGAGTGAGCAACTTCTAAGCAGTGCAAACGATGATTATGTTTCGAACAAACATATGCTGCACAGACAAATAATCCGCAAGTAAAAGATAGAATATTTCATTTGCCTCTCTTTATAAGAAACATTGGATAAGGTATGTCTTCCGAAAAATTTGAATGCATATCCTCGTTCGAAGTATATCCAAAAGGTCTAAAGTTGTTTGAGAAAATTTGGTGGATATTAATAAAGAGTATAAGATTTTAAAATGATTGAAAGATCATAATTCTCACTACTCGGAAATTCGTCTTCCAGCGTCATCTGACGATCTTATAAATGATAAGTTGTAAAAAACAGAATATCGAATCGTGATGGAAGCGACAGTGATGAAATAGACGAGATGATTGAGAACACTGTACAGTACAAAGATAAGAATGATCAAGCCAAGATTTTTAAAACATAAGGCTTTCTTCACGCAAATCATTAGAAATTCGGGTATTAATAATCAGTATATAATATACCCAATGCACGCCAAAAGAATCGATAACGAATCTGCATTCAAGCTTTATCAAATGTTGAAAATTGAAGATGTTCCAATGGATAATCGTTATAAATATCGTTATAAATATCGTTATAAATGTCATGTGTTTCCCTGATTTATATCCCGAGGATATATCAATGAACAATGGAGAGATAAAATTGCCGGATTATTTATTTGTCAGAACGCGATTGATGTCGAAACACAGTAGATTCAGGTTCTATAGTATTCAGAATCTATAGTATCTATTTTTTCTTCTCAATGATGCTAACCGACAATTGAAAAATGATCTATTATACTATGATGGTTATTAATCCACGAGAGAGATACACTGCTGGTGAATACTTGAATGAATTGAAAGACGAACAATTGGAATCGAATTGAATGAGTATTTTTGCAAAACTGAGAAATACGGATCAATTTTGGCGATAATCGTCCAATAATGTCAAATGCATGATTCTGCATATTATAGTTCGGCGACGTAGTTTTTAACTTTGAATCCTAGTAGATGGAAATGGTCCGATTTGGGTGAATATTTACAAGACATGAATCCTGATAAACAGAAGTTGGGCATTAGTGAACTAATCGCATCCTGTAAGTACGTCCAGATTCATGTCTATAAAATTTAAAGCCATGATTGATTTTATTTGTTCGTCCGATAACCCAGTAGCAGAGGTCATTCGCTATTTCTGGCAATTGGAATATCAAAGTAAAGGTATGCATTGTATGATTTGGATAAAAGTTGGTAAAATTTGCTAGGAAAATCGCCGGATGAAGAAGTTGTTGCGTTTATTCGAAAATAACGTGCGAAATTTCAAATGAAAACGTTTCGCCAACGTTATACGAAATAGTAAGTGATCAGAATCATAAACATAACTCGTATTGCATGCGTACGAAAAAAATCGAAACGAATATTTACAGAAAGTGTCGGTTCGATTTTCTTCGGTCAGTTATTGACAATTTCATTTTAAGAGACGTCATCATTTCGATAGTGGGTAGAAAAATTTTACGCAGTAAGAGCAGATTGTATGATCTTCCTCGCAAGAAGTCAGAAAGGTTTATCAATAATTATAATCTGGCTATCAAGTTAGCCTAGGAGGGGAATATGGACATATAATTTATTGGAGAAAAATCAGAGTTCTTAAACTCGTACTTAAGAAAATATACTACAAAGTCGGAAAAATATAGACTTTGCAATGATAGATTCTAATAAGTCCTTGGCATCGAAACTGTGGAATTTTGCGATGCGTTCATTGAATAACAGAGAATGTGATGTTTTAGAAGCTGTGGACACACTGCTAGGGAATCCCTTGTATGGTACAGACAGTGACACCATTGTCAAATGGATTGACGTTAATGACATGAGAAAAGTTAAAACATTTAATGAAATTAAAGTTCTCGATGAAAATTCTACAAATATTTATTATCCATCGCTCATCGATGAATACTATCCAAGCAAACTTAAGGAATTAGAATCATTGAATTTGTACGATGCCAGATTTTAGGAATTACAAGATAGATGCCAAAAAATGACGAAGTCGAATGTTACAAACTTGTATCGGTTTATTAAAAAAAAAAACGAAAAAAGTGTTATTTAAATAACCATTATCGATTTAATGTAAAAACTGAATTCGAAAAATACGTTTACTCGCTGCTTCTTTTCTTTTCTGCTTTGACGAAGGCGACGAAATATCACAAAAAGTTCGACATAGTCAACTTTCGATCGCGTTACTGAATTAATCGAGAAGAATCGTGCGAAAATGATCTGAAAACAGCAGAGAGAGACAAATTCGATGACAATGAACTGGATTGCAATTCGATAGAAGTTGACGACACGATGAAAGATCTGATAGATTTTGGTAAGATTGACGCTCCGATTGATTTATCGCAAATGATATCGCGATTAAACGAAGACCAAAAAAGTCTTCGATAGAGTATGTTGAATCTTTACAAAATAAAAATCATTCTACCACTGTACGTAAGTGGCGAGGGTACAGGAAAAAGTTTTCTTATGAAAATTTGAATATTTATGAAATGATTAAACATTGGATCAGAATACATTTAAAAAAGCGACTGCCGCATCTGCTTTCACAGAAAGAGTAATAGTGATTAAAATTGGCGCTAAAGTGATGATTCGGCGAAACATTTATGTAACTTTGGGACTTGTTAATGGAACGATAGACAATGTAGTTGCAGTTCATCGCTATGTTGACGGAAATCATATTGATTCCATTAAAATAGTTATTTCAGATAACAAAGAAATCACAATAACGAAAGTAGATATTAAATTCAAAGTATTTCATACAATGGTGGTACATCGAAAACAATCCAAATTTCCATTGTCTCTCAGTTATGAAATAATTATACACAAAATCAAGGAATTACGTGTAAAAATAATGATGGATCTAGGAATGAGTTCAGTGATGGTCAAGCCTAGGTTTGTCACGAGTGAGTACACTGGAAGGCCTACATTTGATAAATTTTAATCCGTTAAAGCAAAATGGCTTGGGAGCCATTGTAGAATATAATCGACTAAGATCTGTGTTCAAAGCTCAGCTTTCATAAATCAATTCGTCCGAGAAAAAGGCTATGAAAATTCACGGCTGTCGATGGGCTATACCTAATATCATTGATGATGTACAGAATTATGGTTGTGAAGAGTCAGAAAGTATAGTTACATGGAAAAGATAGAGCTTGCAATGACGATCATATTTCGTGTTATGCTAATGTAATATTGCAATGTACGTTTCATTGTATACGTATCAGGCAACCAATATTGAAAAATAAAATATCGAACGCATTGACTATCTGCACGTATGTTGAACATAAATGTTACAATATTCTAGCGGTTAGAAGATCTGTCAGAGAACGAACACAACAAGATATTTCGGAATTTTTCACGGCTCTAATGTCGACGTATTCCGAAATCAATGATGTATTAGAACTCGAGTTGTTTGTTGATATTGTCCCATACAGTCGACATTAAAAAAAAAAAGATGTCACTCTGCAAACTATAATTGATTTAGAATTTTCGAAATGGAAAACAATAAATGGCAATTGTAACGAATGTAAGGATACCGTTCTGAAAAAGAAAACCGTCATCGAATTGACTTTATTCGTCTTAGTAATACAGCTCAATTTATACACTTTTCTAAAAGATGCTTCTAAAAAAATTATCGATAATCGGATTAACGCCTTACCGAGGACTATTGTCACGATTAATAAAAAAAAAGTATAAGCTAATAAGCACTATATTTCACGAGGGCGAAAAAATAAATTGTGGTTACTACATGTGTATGTTAAGAACAGACAAAAAGTCTGAATAGTATTACTCTAATGATTTACAAGTTATCAAGAAGAAATAGCCCAAAGGAGTACAAGGAGCATACATGTTGTTCTTCGAGTAGATTAGTAAGTTTAGAAATAACTTTTACATATAATGACACTTTCTTGGAATAGAACGGAATTCTTCTGGTACGTTTACGTGAACCTTAATAAACTATTGAGGTTTATAATTAAATTTTATTTTCAGAATATTAAAACAATTATTCGTCTGCTTTGGCACTGTGTAAGGGCTGTCATAAACGCTGAAATAAAGCATCGGTTGCTCCGACGCTGCATAAACACTGCATTAATACACCGACTGCTCTAGCACTGTATAAAGTTTGCCATAAGCGTTTAATGCAAAGCATTAAAACGAATGCAATAAAGTTCTGGCTTGCCCTAAGTATCGATACAATACTATGAAAAATTTCTTACTGTAATCGAAGAACTTCATAATATTTCGAGGAGTATTATTAAAAAAAAAAAATGAATGGACTTAGTCAGGTAGCGTGATGAATGAGAGTGCAAGTGTTGCGGAGAGTGTGAGAAAGAATAGTGAATAATAGGCGAGTATTGCGAATAATTAGATTAGGACGTGTGATTCCACGAGAGCGGGCAATAAGGAAGCTGAGAGAGTGGAGGCAGAAGTAGGCGATAGATAATCTGATAGATAATAGAAGACAGGCGAGAGAGAGTGACGAAAGAGGTTGTGGCGGGAAAGGAACTGGTGGGCACGGCTAGGAGGGACAGGTAGAGGAACCAAGGCGAAACAGATAACGGGGCAAAAAAAGCTAATCGAAAGAAAAAAAGGAGCATTCATGAATACTAGGGAAAAAGAGATTGATAGGATGAAAGAAGAATTGTGAGAAATTAGCGGAGAGGAGGATAGAAGATATGAGAAAGGAAAATAAGGCTGACTAGAAAGAGAAATTAGAGAGATAAAAAGGGAAGTATATAATTGCATGGAAAGAGAAATCAAAAAATTTGAAGGAGGAATGGGCGAAGCAAATGGAAAAGGCAGAAATTAGAGTAAAGGAATTGACAGAGAAAGGCAGAGAGTTGGAGGTTATCAAATTTGAACAGTTAGAGGGTTAGGAAAAGAACAGGGAGCAGTAAGAGAGAAGAGAGTGAACAGGAAGAACCCAGGAGTGGGGTAAGTAGTAGAGGAAGGTAGAGCACGTATACAGGGGCAGAGTCAGTTATTAATGAGAGAGGGCTGAGTTATAGAGAGGTCAATACACTGAAAAGATGAGTAATAAATAGCGAAAAAGAAGAAAGGAGATTGAACTTTGTTTGATTGAACTGTGTTTGAATAAAAGGGATAAATATAGAGATAGAATTAAAAGGCAGGGAAAAGAGGTAAAGAAGAAGAGAGAGATGTGGGTAAAAGAGTGGATAAAAGAAAAGTTAGAGGTTGAATGTAATATAATTACGGTTAGAAAGAGTGGTAGCATACATGTAGTTAAGGTAGAGAGAGAAGAGCAAAAAAAGGAAATCATGAAAAACAAGCACAAATTAAGAAGCGAGAGAATATTTATAGAAAATCACTTAAGGAGAAAAGGAAAATTCAAAAAAAAATAAATAGATGGGCAAAGGAGCAAAGAGGCAAGGGAAAGAAGATAAAAGTAGGATTAGGAAGAGTGAGAATGGAAGGAACATGGAAGGGATGAGTAGAGATAGAAAAAGAAGAGGCGGAAAGAAATAAAGGATATGTAGGAGAGAACGAGAGAAATAATAATGCTAGGGACGGAATGGAGAAGAATTTCCGCTAAGCCAAGAAGGAGAGATGGAAGAAGAAAGAAAAAAAACGAAAGTCGAAGAGAAATCAGGTAAGAGAATAAGAAGTCAACAAAAGAAAGAGAAAAAGAAAATATATAAAGGGAAAGGGTAAGAAGGAACGGGAAATAGATATAGGAGTAAGGGAGGAGGGGATAAGGGTAATAAGAGAAAGGGGGAAAGAGAGAGGGATATGTTGTTCTGGAATTGTGCAGGGATATGAAATAAAGATATAGATTTTTGAAGGTATGTGAAAAGTTTTTATTTTATCAGTCTATGTGAAACATGGGTAGAGGAAAAAGATTGGAAGAGTTAAAGGGCAAATTGCCAAGAACACATATATGAGAGTGTCATTTTGCAAGGAAGAAAGGGAGGCAAGATAGAACTGACGGTTTTATAGTAGGGAAAAGAAGCGACTGGAAGCTTCAAGGAGATAGGCTAATAGAGGAGAGAGAAGGTATAATAAGTACGGATCTAGTAATAAATAAGGAAAGAGTAAGAGTTATCTTGATTTATGGAGAACAAGGAGGAAAAAATTTGGAGGAAAAGATGAAAGGACATATAAGGAAAGGAGAAGAAGGAAATTTAATCATGGGAGGGGATCTAAGAATAAGAGAACTAGAAGGAATAGAAATAGAGGGAGAAGGGGTGGAGAGATGTAGCAAGAATAAAACTGTATAGAGGTAGGAGCTTTGTGAAATGAGTAAGAGATAAAGGTTTATACATTATAAACGGAAGCACACCGGGGGAGGGCGAATACACGTATACCAGGTATGTAAATATGAAACCGGAATTTACCAATAGATGGCCATAGCTGTCAATGTAGTTGCCATCAGACGGCGTCATTGACGTTATTTCCTTGTTTTGACATCCGACAAAGATTTTCAACTCACAACAATACAAGTTTCATACAACAGTATAGTTTGTAATAGCATTGAACATGTCGAATTTTATGTCTGGAAACTACGATTTGCAGACAGCATTGATTTTCTGTTATCATTTGAAGAAAATTGCTGCAGAATCGCATCGAATGCTTGTCGAAACTTACGGTGAGCATACTCTTGATAAATCACAATGCTTTGAGTGGTTTAAAAAATTCAAAAGTGACGATTTTGACGTGAGAAACGAAAAATGTGGAAAACCACCGAAAAAGTTTGAAGACAGCGAATTGCAAGCATTGTTGGATGACGCTCAAACTCAACAACAACTCTCGAATCAATTGAATGAATGTGACACGAGAAGATGTCTCCATATGTTTGAAATTCATGGGAAAGATCCAGAAGATGGGAAAATGGGTTCCACATGAACTGAATGAAAGACAGCAGGAAAATCGAAAAACCACTTGTGAAATGCTGCTCGCCAGGTGCAAAAGAAAGTCATTTCTCCATCGAATTATGACTGGCGATGAAAAGTGGATATATTTTGAGAATCCTAAGCGTAAAAGATCATGGGTAACTCCAGGCAAATATCGACTGCAAGGCCAAATCGCTATGGACGGAAGACAATGCTGTGTGTTTGGTGGAATCAGAAAGGTGTGATCTATTATAAGCTGCTAAAACCTGGCGAAATTATTAATATTGAACGCTACCGACAACAAATGATCAATTTGAATCAAACTTTGTGAAAAACGACCGGAATATCAAAAAAGGCAACACAAAGTGATTTTGCTTCATGATAATACACTATCATACATAGCAAAATTGATCATGGAAACGATTGAGGCATTTGGTTGGGAAATATTTTCGCATGCGACTTACTCATCAGACTTGGCTCCGTCCGATTATCACTTATTTGCATCGATGGAACACGTACTTGCTCAGCAGCGCTTCACTTTTTACGAAGATGTACGAAAATGGCTGGTTTGGCTCAAAAGAGCAACAATTTTTTTGGCGTGGCATCCACAAATTCTCAAACAGATGGAAAAAATGTAAGCTACCGATGGGTAATACTTCGAATAAAATATTTTTTATTATTTTCATACAATAAACATATATTTCCTATAAAAGAAATCCGGTTTCATATTTATATACCTAGTACAGGAGCGAGGATTAGTTCGGTTATAAATTATGTAATGGTTAATGAAGATGAAAGGGTAGGTTATAGATTTTAAAATGGTATGTAAGAGTGAACTTGGATCACTTGCCGTTGAGCCTAAAAATCAGGGAGCAGGAAGAAGAAAAAAAAGAGAATCCAACTACAAAAGCAGAACGAGTATAGAAAGAAGAAATACTCGTAATAGCCTGGGATGTGGAGGCAAATGAAACATATCAGAACGTAACAGAGGAGTGAAAAGAAGAAGAGACATAGGAAGGGAAAAATATCGAAAAAAGCTGAAAAGAAATAAACAAATAGTGCACTGCAAAGAAGAAGATAAAAAGGAAAAATAAGGAGTTAGGGCACAAGGACTGGTGGGACAGGAGTTGTACCGAAAGTAAGAAGGAAGTAAAAAAGACATACTGGAGATGGAGGAAAGGAAAACTATTTTTAAAAAGGAAAGATTATTTGCAAGAGAAAAGGAGATGCTAATGAAAGAAAAGGAATTGCTGAAGAAGAAGCAAAGAAAAAAAGGGAACAAGAGAAGGAGAAAGGAATTTGGAAAAGAGAGGTGGATATATGGCAATATATTAATAAGAAGAAGGGCAGAAAGAGGCAAATTGAAAATAGCATAAATAAAGAGTAATAGAGAAATCATATTAAGAAATTACTGGATAGCGAGGAGGCTGATGGAGAGGAAAGGGAAGTGGGGGATGAAAGAATTGAAAGAAGAAAAACTAAAGAGGAGATAAAGAAGGCACTAAGAAAAATGAAACTTAGGAAAGTTGCTGGTATCGGTGGATACCGATAGAAATGTGGAAATATGCAAGGAAAAGGTTATGGACGAAGCTGTTATCTTTAATAAAAATGATATGGAGAAAAGGTTCTGAAAGATTGGAAGAAAAGCATAGTAGTTCCTATATATTGTATAAGAGGGGTGACCAAGAAAAGGCAAATTATAAAGGGATATCATTGCTAAAATTATAGAGGGATATCATTGCTATGCACAGCGTACAAATTGTATGCAGAGGTGGCTGAAAAATAGACTAGAAAAAGAGGTAAAGGAGAAAAGAATGATCCCAGAAATTCAAGAAGAAATTTCAGAAGAAGAAGGTCGACGATAATATCTTCGTGATAATGCACATTCTACAGAGAGAAAGAAGCAAGAAAGGAGAAGATGCAAAAGTTTTCACGATGTTTGCGGATCTGAAGGCTGCCTTTGACAAGGTGGATAGAGGCAAATTATGGGATTGAGAAGAATGGGCTTGAGAAGGCCTACGAGGGAGCAGAGGTAACGGTTAGAATGAAGCTAGGAAATACTGAAAGTTTTGTAACGAAGAGAAGCGTAAGGCAGAGATGTGTGATGAGTCCACTCCTTTTTAATTTGTCGCGGACTTAGACGAAAAATTTAGAGGCAGAGATATCGGAGGAATAAGTGTAGATAAACAAAGGATTTGGAATCTTGCGTATGCGGATGATATAGTTCTATTGGTAAAAAATAGGGAAGCCCTGCAAGATATGATAGGAAGTTTTAGGATTTTTAGAGGAAAAAAAATTAGAGCTATATACAGAAAAAACTATATACAGAAAAAAGGTTTTGTGTGTAATAGGAGAGGAAGAGAGAAAATGGAAATATAGAAATGGAGTAAAAAGGAGATAAAAGAAATGCAGAAATTTAAATATCTAGGTTTTACTTTGAATAGATGAATTTAATTAAGAAATAAGTAGAAAAGGTAAGATGGCGACAAGAAAGGTATAGGGAGAGAGGATGTGCAGGAACGATTTCAGAAGATAGATCTTAATTAAATATTTGGTACAAAGTATTATGGCTTATGAAGTAGAAATATGGGAAAGGAGAAAGAGGAATTGGAAAAGATTATGGATTATGTAAGATGGATGTTTAGTTTGGATTTCTCACCAAGGTATTTAATTATGAAAGAGCTTCTTATAGATGAGCTCAGAGTAGGATGGAATAAGAGCAAGGAGATTTGAACATAAAATAAAATCAGGAAGGGTAGGAAATTTGATAAATGCGAGTTGGGAAGAAAAAAAGAAGAATGATTGGGGGGATGTATACGGGACAGGAAAGGAGGGGAGATATTACAATAGGAACGGATGGGGCTATAGAAGCAAGGGAAGTGATATATGGGGATGAAGGTTTTGAGTTGAGATTCAATTAATAAATAGAGAAAGAGAGGTGCAAAGACAGTGAGAGGACGGTAAAATCCAAAAAGCAATGTATAACGAGAAATATAAGGAAATAGAAACAAAGTTCCAAAGTATTTGAAGAAAGATAACTTAGAGGAAGGGAAAAGAGGAGAAAAGGTGAGAGCCTTGTTCAAATTAAGGTATAGGAACTTAGAGGAAGGTAATAAATATTGAGTAGAAGAGCATAGGAAAAAGTATATTCTGTGGCAAGGGAAAAGATAATTTAAAGCACTACGTAGAGGAATGTCGAAAATAAGAGAAAGGTTAAATTAGGAAAAGGAAGGGATCTTAAGGAAACTGTGTGATGAGGAGTTAGATGAAGGGAAGGAATGATAAGGAAGTTATGGAAAGAGAGAGAAGTAGTGAAAAGAATAGAATAAAAAGAGGACAGGAAGGAAATATAGGTAGAGCGAAGGCATGGAGGGAAAAGGAAAGTTAGGTGAACTAAGGAGTAAGTAAGTAAGAAATAAATATGTGATAATAATAATAGACAGTAAATCTGTGATATAGAAATAATGTATGTATGTAGGTATTAAACGAGAGTATTACACATTTTACATTTACATTAGAAGTAGATATAACTAAGAAAGAAAAGCGGATAAAACAAAAAGAAATAAAATGAAATAATATAGGTAAAGAAGTGAACTCAGAAGGTTTAACCAGAAAAGTAACCAGGGAAGTAAAGGAATAAGCAAAATTTAAAAAAAAAAATTTTTATAATAATATATGTGCGACAGCTTGCGGAAGTATGGATATATGAATGAGTTAAGAATTTTATGTAAACCAAGTCCCCTTCTTGACTGTAAATACTTGGAAGTGTAATAAAAAAAAAATTCTATTCTTAAAAATGAATCTCTATGTCAAAGATCGTGTTAAAATTGGAGAGAAGAAAATGTGATTGCGTTCTCACGAGAGAATGGGCGGTCTCATTCTTTATTTTCAGTATATTCATATTGTATGACCCAGATTTTGATGGGTGTTTTGAGGTCTACCTTTTTGAAATACAGCGTAACGATTTGTGCGCATTGTCATACGACTGCGGATACGGCAATGCACATACTGTTTGAGCCACGGACAGGATGTCACTTTTTGAGTGATTGGAGCTCGATGTCGTTGACATACGGCTCATTGTCAGATGCTCCGCTGCGTGTTGGACGGCTCTCGCGAATTTCTGCGAAGCGTAAGAAGGAGCGGGCAGAATAGGAGCATCAGGCCCTGAAGAGGCAAATGACTCTTTTAGCTCGAGCTGTCTGAGGTCTGACGACAACCATGTATAAAAAAAAAATATATATATATATATATATATTTAGGATAGTATTTAATATAATATAGGATAGGATTCTATCTTTAAGTAGTATATACCGGACCATGGAGGTGGGAGCGTGTACTCCATGACTTGGGTGCACCCTAATGTAATACCAGATAGACAGTTCCGAGTTGTGCTCAATTGTAGAGGTAATACAGACCGCCATATTTCGAAATGAAATTCTGACGACGCCATTATAGCGACCCTCAAAATCTTAGATACCAAGTTTTGTTGAAATATTTCATGTTTTAGTTAAAAATTATCTTAAAATCATATGAAAGTATCTTTTTACTTAAATAAAATTAAATGTAACTAAATTTGACTATGTCTCTTTCTGTTTAGTGATCCATTTTAGTACTTATGAATAGCTATCTGAACGCTAAACTTTATAATTTTTTTTCAAAAACTAAGGCCCATTCATTTCTTCTTCAATCCTTCTATACTTTTAATTATTTCTCCCTTCCAAAAGAACTATGACTCGTCTCATTTGACGTTTTCTTAATAAATTGTGTATAATTAGAAAATACCTGAAAATCAATACCTGAAATCAATAAATATCAAAATTATTTATTTTGTTTTATATATATATATATACTTAATTAATATTTCAGGGAGTGAAAGAGAATGAAATTATGAACTACAAATTCTTTTCCCAATTTTGGCTCAGATTATTTACCAAATTATTGGATACATTCAGTACGACGACCGATCACTGAGCGCTCACAAGGGACCATCTCGATTTGTACAAATCAGTAAATAGCCTTGATTTATCTAAAAAATGTTTTAAACAAAAGTAGCAAATCTATCGTATTATGCGTGAGACTAATACCGTCCGTTTTATATCTTCTGTTTCCTTTTTTTTTAACTCTACTTTATAAATCATTTTATATATTTTATATATTTTTAAACACCACAGGGATATAAATTCGACCATGCAACCTGTCGTGTACTGTGTCGATGTATTATGCGATATTGTAACTTTCAAATGCCATAACTCAGAAAGTTTTTATAAAAAAAAGATTTGTAATCAATATTATGGAAACATCTCAACATCAGTAAAGATATGTTATGAAAAATAGGGAGTTTAAGATCCGTTTAAGATTTTTGTGTTGACTTTGAAAGCACTTTCCAACGTTACTTCAAGGTCAAATTAATATAATCATCTGATAACTTTTTAAAAACTATCACTTTTGTTTCAAACATTTTATAGATCATTTTATAAATCATTATTTCATGAGATATTATTAGCCATTTTAAAACTTTTACCATACACTACATATAATATAATACTAAATTTCTTAGAACCTATGACCTATAGGCTCTTGCCTTTTTCTTTAATTTATATCGTATACTATCAACTTTTACCGATATCATATTTTCATTAATTTATTGTAATCGAGATGATATAAATCGAGATGATCCCTTGTCCGCTCTTGTATCTGTTTGGTCTCTATTTTTAAATATAGCGGAATATACCAATCAGATACACTGAGCGCTCAATGAGCGATCATCGTACTGAATGTATCCATTAACGATTGAAATTGATCAATCAGAGCAGTCAGAGTAAATATGAGGGTAGCATGCCATGGATTCCTCACGTTTATGGGTGCGTTTCGATATTCACTGCCAGTGCTGAAACTATACAATATTCGTTACGTACTATAGATTTTCAGTACTGGCAGTGAATAATATAGAAAGTACCCTATGTAAAAGAGTATTCTGTCGAAATAGAACTACGCTCCTACATATTCCGCGCTATCTGATTGATCAAATTTAATCGTTAATAACTCGATCAGTATTGATTTGAATCAAAATTGAGAGGAACTTTTGTTCATAATTTAATCCTCTCATTCCCTGAAATATTTAAAAAAACACTGAAATAAATTATCTTTTAAACTATTGACTTGATAATTGTCTCGCTGAATGATGCAACTTTTTCCTTTAATATTTTTCTAAATCTTTAAAAATAAATGAATTATTAAAATTTTCAATTTAAGTGGATTACTCTACATATTACGCATGTGCAATAAAATACACTGAAATGAAAATAAATCATTAGCAGATAAATCTCTTATACATAATTATTATGTAGTCACATATAGTAAACACATTAGTAAATAAAATTAATGTATTCATTTAAAATTATCCACTTTTAAAATAAATCATAGTAAACTATTTTAATAAAATATATAAAAAACAACACCTGATAAATTAATATGTTTTTAAATTAAGTTAAAATATAAGTAAAATATAAGTAAATATAATTAAGCCATTATTTACTTCTACTTTATAAAATATTATTTTTCAAAATTAAATCATTTTTTTTTATAGATAAATTTTTTAACACTTAATTTATATTAAACTTGTAGTTTGGAAAATCATATTTCGAAATGTAACTGCAAAAAATACAAGTAATATATTACTAATATATTTTATATATGTAACTACATAATAACTGTATAGAGATTTATTTATTAATGCAATAATTTTAAATGTATTAGGTATACAACTTTGCTTCCGCCGTTTTCCTATAGATGGCTTTAGCGGTAAGTGGTGGTCGAAATAAATAGATCATAGACGTCATACAATAAACTTGGGCATCTGTCAACATAACCCCA
>Ga0157364_1003460_pt1 | contig 15312 bp, 8 predicted proteins | sample AttsexASBM2_FD_111476 | JGI IMG/M metagenome (GOLD analysis project Ga0157364, IMG submission 111476) | Fungus gardens microbial communities from leaf cutter ant in Ribeirão Preto, State of São Paulo, Brazil - Atta sexdens ASBM2 | ecosystem: Host-associated > Fungi > Mycelium > Unclassified ...
ATAATAAATATATATAATATTTGTTTAAAACAACTGTTTGTAGATTATATAGTGTGCGCTGTTTGGGGTGTGTGTGTGTGTGTGTGTGTGTGTGTGTGTGTGTGTGTGTGTGTGTGTGTGTGTGTGTGTGTGTGTGTGTCGCAAGTAAACAGCTTGATTTTCATCATCCTAACGAGCGTCTACATAGAACATGTGGGAAAGAGCGACAGCATTTTCCGTGATACTCAATGATGACGCGTCGAGACAATGGGAGGATTGTATGCCGATAAGGTGCAACAGTTTCGAGTAAAAGCGGAAACGAGGGGCGTATGCGCTGAACGATAGCGTCTCGGTGGGGAAAAGAAAAAGAGGAGAGACCTCTTGGGATTAAAATGTTCGCTTGGCCCGCGATATCGCGTTCAATTCCATGCGGATAACCTGTGCCACGAAATTCGACGTGAAGAGAGCGCGAGGCAAGTCAGCAAAGTCAGAGAGTAGAGTCGGGTGTGAACGTCATCGGGTCTCATCGCGCTCGGCTGATGGGGAGGGAGAGAAGAGGGAGAAAGGAGACGTTGCAACTGTCAAAGAGTAACGTCAGTTACTTCGAAATATTACATTTCCGTTCCAAAGAGACGGGGACAAGTAAATCCGTCGATACATCGACGGATAGACGCACGCGAAAGAGAGAAAGACAAAGAGAAGGGGGAGAGATAAATGAGAGAGAAGACGAGAGATGCGGGGGCAGAGAAAATGTCCGGTGTTTCGAGAGAAAGGCCGACGTGGTAAATGCCGATGATGGGGCGCGCGGCGCGGGGTTCACGGGGGAGGAAACACGGAGCAAACGTACCTGCAGGTGTTCCTGGAACCTTATGGGTAGTAGCTGCGTCATTTTCGCCGAGATGTCTGAGGGATCCGTCGTGGCGAGGTTCTCAGTCACCGTTCCCGCCGTGATGCAGATTTAGATCTCCTCCGTACACGGATGGAGATCACGCAGTCTCAAAATCCAATTCTCTTTACTTACGGAACTCGTTCCCCCGGGTGTCGTTGGTGCGCCTCTCTCTGTCTATCTCTGTCCCGTCGCAGGACGCTCAACATCAATTCGTCGAAGTGCGTAAAAACCGACTGAGCGGAGAGCGAGCGTAAACGTCGCTACTCGCCGCTGACACCCATCATGGCCGCCAACGCCGCCCCTCTAACTCGAAATAGTTCCCGCGTATGGAGATTTCCCGTGGAAAGATTCACCGCTCGCGCGCGAGAGAGATCCGGAAAGGTCGACGATCAAAATTGCTAAATAATGACAATGAGCGCCGGAAAATTTTCTCGTGTCCGGTCGACGATCAGCGATCCGATGATCACGATGACGTTAGCGGAGAGGAGAGTGTCGAGTGGAGCACGGCGCGAGCGCCCCGACACCAGCGGAAGAATACAAGCGACGATTTGACACGATTGGACTCAGTGGCGAATCTCGCGCATCATCCCCTCCTCTTACTCCACCTGCCGCTGTCGCCACCGAGTGCGTAACGTACTTCCACGCAGTCGATTACGAGTCTCTCTTTTCCCCTCTCCTTCCCATTCTCCATGTTCCCTCTCTAATTAAAATACTTTTTCTCTTATAAAACACACATCCTGAAGGTTATCGCAGAGGTTTCGCTTCGCTCGCGACGCTTCCTTGCGATACGTTAAATGCAGTTAATTCTAAAAAGAATTTTCGTCAGGATTTTACATAACAAATTTTTTAATTTAAATTATTTAAATTAATAAAATTCAATTTAAATAAGTTTAAAACTTGTATAAAATTCTTTTTAAAATCAAATGTGACTAAAAGTAGGGATGTAAAGAAATTGGTACTGAGTTCAGTTAAAAGTACGCTTTATTCTCCAGCAGAAGTATCAGCTAATGATCCTTAACGCTTATGAAAGTTAAATTGGAAATCACTCATACCGCTGCTGCAGAATGCAATGTATTTCATTCTTCAGTGATAAAATAAAAAAAATCTTTAGTCAAACAAGCCAAAGCCCATATCATCGTCCTCTGATTCAGATTCTTCTTTAGCTGGCTTCTTTTCCTCTGTTAAAAGAAATATTATTCGTTATTTTCACAAGCATTTAATATCATTATAAACATCTTAAATAGAAGCCTATTTTTTTTAGTTGAATTTTTTGCATAATTCTCTTTTCCCTTTTTTTTATGTTGAAGAGAAAAGATGAAATGTGCAAGAAATTCAACTAAAAAGAATGGATCTTAGAATTAGGCTTTAAAAATCATAAACCTACCTTTCTTCTCTTCAGCTGGAGCTGCTGCGCCACCAGCAGGGGCTGCAGGAGCACCAGCAGGAACTGCTCCACCAACTGGCATGGACGATAGTTTCTCTCTGCCTGGAATTGCAAAATACAATTTTCGATTTGGATTACACATAGTTCTGAATGAAAAACAATTGACTCTCAGTGATTCAATCCCTAAATTTATTCCAAGTATATTTTGATTTTGTAATAGGTTAATTAGAAAATCAAAAGTTGGATAAAGCAATTATGAGACAAATAGTTTCAGAAACTCATATTATTCATTTTACAAGTTTGTATTTGGTTTGGTTCATGGAAATATAATAGTATAATAGTATCTATTCTTTTTAGCTGAACTTGTATTTATCCTTTTTCTTTTCTCTAATGGAGAGAAAAGGAGATAAATCATACAAAAAGTTTAAAAGAATCAAATAAATATTTCTAATATCAATTTTTATCAATACAGATTAATCTTGATGAATAGGATAGAAAAAAATTAATTTATTTCAGCTAATCATAATTGCATCAAGAAGCAATTTTTACAAATAAATAACCAATATACATCCTACTTACGCTTTATTTAACTTACGCTTCTACACAAATTACTTACTCAAGCTATTGCTATATCCTAAGTCCATCACAAAAAATCCATATATTCTCTCTGAGCTTACTTACTTTACATACAATTTTGTTTCTCATGCACTTTTAATTCTAAGTGCTTATTTAACTTCAATCTTAATTTGTTCTTTATCTCTTTTCAATTGTAGAAAGAAGTAAAAAAATAGTTAAATTAAGATTAAAGTTAATTTGATAGAAACAATCATAAATGTTTCAAAGAATATATCGACATACCCTTGGCAATCAGTTCGTCCATTGATTTGCCATTTAATTCATTAATGACCTTCTTTAGTTTCTCAGCATCAGTTTCAATTCCTACTGACGACAGAATTTTTTCAATGTCATTCTGGCTTGGCGAGGCTTTGCCTCCCAAAACTGCCAGCATATAAGCGGCCACGTAACGCATTCTGCAAAATAATATATTAAAATATAAATCCAAGATAATTTGTATAATGTGATTATTCTAAGGGTTAATTGAGCTCAGTAAAAGAAAATATATCCTCACAATCATTCAGTCGAAAGATGGTGATATAATCATCATAAAATAAGAAACTTCTATAAATATACGTGAGATACATTTGGCTTATACATATAAGAACCATCATAAATATACATAAACATTATTCGCGTGAACGGGGCGTGATAAGTAATGTATCTATAGCTTAAATATTGATATATTTGTACTGGATCATAACCTATTGCACCTTGGCGCACGCGAACTCCATTTTCATTTTCTATTAAGTGCCTCATATTACTTTCAAAATTTACACTATGTTGTTTAGTAAATTTAACCATAACTCAGATAAAAATGGATAGCGATATTGATTACATATAACGTCTTGCATATTTGCGCTTTCGCGTAAACGTGACGTATGGAAAATGGAAAGTATCCATCGATGTGACGAATTGTAAAGTGCGATCGAACGAAAACGTTAATTAATTTGATTTGTCGATATTCAGATAATCCGAAATGTAGAATATTATTCTTTATAAAGACAAAATTTAAGTTTAAACATACCTTTAAGTCTTACGACACGAAACGTGAATCCGCCAAAGCAATATTAAAACGTGCACGAAATTTGCACCGGAAAAGAACTGAAAGAAATAAATCTAATGAAAGGATGATAGATGGGAGACTTCATGTCTTACCGTCACGCCCTCTCGAGTGCATTTGGATAAACTTAGCCAATACATCGGTTAATTATGGAGTTTCAAAAATATTCAAATCTCAGAGTTGATTCTGTATTTTCAAACAAGGTGAAAATTACAAAAGTGAGCAAATTATTAGATGTTGACCAATGAAATTATCAGTATTCTAGTAAATTCGCTCACATATGTGATTTTCACTTCGTTTCAAGATACAGAAATCGATTCTCAATATTTATAGTTCATTTTTATTTTAAAATTATGTTAGATAATATTTTAAGATGTTAATACGACTTGTAATTGACTTATGACATCTTAAAATACTTGCAATCTGAAAACCGATTATGAATACTGTCGATAATTTAAATTATAAGCAAGTTTTTTAATTTATCGATTGATCAATTACATTACGTACAAATGTATTAGTTGAGTAATTAAAAAATTTGTCTTATATTTATATAATTATATTGGATCTTTTCAATTATAAAATCTTGATGAAAATTCTTTTAGAATTTTTCATATAATTATAAAATTACCTCAATGATTATTGTCAAGTCTTTTTTAATTACATTTTAGGAAACTTCATATAAAATATAAACAATTTTATAAGAAAATTATTAATATAAAAAAAATCATTAATTGTTGAAAAAATTATGATTTACCAATTGAACGAAAAATGCCTTTAGTTTATGGCTCTTACAGTTAGAGATGATAGAGTGCAGCATGTGTTCGAACACATGTTGCACATCCACATCAGGTGTATATCAGTTGAGTTGTACATTGAAATTAGAACAGATCGAGCTTTATTGCAAAGATCAAATATAATTAAATTATGCTTGTGTTTCTTTAATTGAACTATTAGACAAATTATTAGATATATTGCTCCATGCAGAAGCAATAATTAATTTATCTTTGATATCGAACATCGCTAATAATCCCATGTTTATTCTTAAGAAAATATTGACCAGTCTTTTTTCCAGTAATTCAAGAAGGCAGATGATTCAAAATGACCGATCAATACTCAATAAAGGGAGCTTTCCAGTAGAGGCACAAATTGACAAGAATGTCTTGTTTCTTATTGATTATCGAACAAAATAATAGAACTCTTGTATCAATTTGCATCTCTTGCTGAAAAGCTAGTAAAATTGTTGAAGATACTCAGGTGAATCCAATCTAGATTCTTTCGGAAAGATAATAAAAAAAGAAAAAAAGGACAACTATATCGTTAATTTTTAAGATTTTACATCAGATAGGAAAAGCAATAATGGATTTTTCGAATTAGCTATTTCAGAGATATTCAATTCTTTATACATATTACATATCACTTAAATGAAAAGATACACATCACAAAGTTCTTTGTAACAACTTTCTAGAAAGAAAAAAAGATCATATCAATTTATACACAATATCATAGATAGAAACTATGCTTTTAATTTTTTAATACAATATTACAAAAAAAAGTAAATTACATATGGATTTACTTATTCACTAATCGCGTTTATATTAAAAAAAATAACTTAATTTCTAATACCTAAATAATACACACTGAAATGCAAATGCCTTTTTCGTGCAAATATATCGGGGCGTAGTAATATATGTGCTCAGTGTATTTGTATTTTTCATTACGCGATTTAATTAGAGTGCTATTTTATTTGTGCGTTTGTCGTACAACAAATATGTGCAAGACAGGCTTGAAAAATTTGTCTTAAAACAAAAGCATATACAAACGAAATGACACCCTTAAAGAGTCCTTAAAGTAAACTAATATAGATAAAGTAAACTTACTTCAGCTATTTCAATCGATATCGATCAATGTCAAATCAATGATATAAAATCCAGTAAACGTAGATATCGACAATATTATTTTTTTTTATTGCAATTTTTCCTAAATTATTTATATATATTCTGACCGTTTTCTGATTTACTCTGCCATGTGCTGAAAAGCTAATTCATAATTCACATGCTGTAGATTTTCAATACTGACAGAGTATATTGAGATATACAGCTCTTATTTGATATAAATTATATACGAAAACGTAACAAAATTGCGGTATAAAATATACAAGAATTAATATTATAATCGTGCCGCAACAGATCTATATACGTAAAAATATGCTAAAAACAATATAATCAAGAATTTAACTTGAAAAACATTAAATTGATTATTTAATATTGATAATTTTCACAAGAATTATAGAAAATAGTATTCCATGTACGTGTTTCGAATACTGTTAGTATCAGTCGTGAAATATTTACGCAATAAGTTTGAACATACCTTTTTTTGAAAGATATTATAGTCTCTTAAACTACTATCTTAAAATTATCAGATAATCGCACTGTTTGCAATTATATCCACACTAAAAAATATCGCGATATAATTTTAACCCTTTGTTGAAGGCACAAAAACCAATAGTTTTTTCAAATTCATTTAACATCTTACAAACATTTTATTTGTTTGTTCATTCAATTAATTTAGCTTTAGCTGAATAGAATTTAAAAATAATCAGCTACCATTTATAATTGTCTTTTGTTTAGTTATTAGTCTTCTAAAATAAGCAGAATATACAAAGAACATGATCACAATTTTAATTATAATATTTATTAATATTAGTATTTGTTTTTTACTTAAACAAATCCATTCTATCTCAACAAGATTCCAGTAATCTCTGCGTTAAAAACAAGTGTTTCATGAATTAAATTATGCAAAGAAAGCAAAGATATAATCCTAAATCTTAATTTCTAACTCGGAATTTACGTGAAAGGCAATACTGATAATTGGAAAATTTATCAAAAATATTGATTTGAAAATTTCTTCTGTTAGAAAAAAATTCTTGTTGCATATTATATCTGTTACTAAGGCATATTGTTTTCTTATAGCACATCATCTAATAAACCTTATTTTAATTTATCTATTATATGTCATTATATGTTATTATATGTCATCTTGGGCGATATTGTCATTTTGAATAAAATTCAATCTTTCCTCTTCATCAAATATCGATCCATCATCAGATAACTCATGTTCTTGGCTCATCAAAATGTACTTGGTTTGTGCATTAATGTCACGTTCCTTTTTATGAGACTTTTTAATGGAAGTCGTTTGCACCAATTTCATTAAATTCATTGCTCTTAAGCTATTTGGAGGCGTTGTATCCAGAAACTTGGATTTTGTGGTATTTTTTATATTTTCCATATTATCTGCTCCTCGACTTGTAGACGGTTGAGGATCGTCGGGATCATCATAAACAATTTCTTTATAACTTTTGTTCTTCTCCTTTTCACACATAATAATACACATCTCTTTTTCGGCACAATTTTTGTCGAAATGATGCTTCAAAGACCAACTGATGGGTTCTTCCAACATCTTATCATTATTTCCAAAATTGACATGCTCACTTTTTTCGACATATGCTCGTTTTTTCTTTAAAATCAATTTCTTGCTACGGTTATGCTTGTCTTTCTTATGAGATTTTTTAATTGAGTCTATATTACAAAGCAATTCCGTCGTCGACATATTTATTGGAGTTGATCTACCAGTCTTGTCTTTTGGATTTGTATCAGTCACTTTCAAAACGTTTATATTAGTCTCAGATTTTTTAGCATTATCGCGTTCCAATATAAGATCATGTTTTCTCAATTTGGAACAACGTGCTACTGGCGTTACGCATCTGGAACAATCAATTTCCTTCGATATTGCTTGTGCAGATTCATCTTCTTCTTGTGACATATCGGCCGCAGAAACATAATTTGTAATGTCAACCGGGATTCGTCGTTTTTTAATGGGAGTAAAAATCTTAAATTCATTGTTTATATCTTTACATCCTAAAGACACGAAAGTACTTGAAACTTTGGGTGTACTACTTTGCAAAAATGTGCTTATTGACTTCTCTGTAGGAGATATGTCAGGAGATTTATTCTTACGTAAGGTTCTACAAATTTCCTCTTCATATTTATGTAATGGATTACCTTCTTTATAAAATTCGTGGTTTTCAACAAAATTGGAAGTTCTTTTGCTACGTTTATCTTTCTTATGTGACTTTTTAACTGAATGAAAGCCAAGCAATAAGAGTCTACTTGAATTTACATTTTCGGGTGTGTTTGGTCGATTAAGCTCGGAATTCTGTGGGCTTGAGACATGAATCGCATCAGATGTCTGACTTTCAATATCTTGATCAATATTGCAAACACCTTCAAGTGATATTTCAGATTTTGTTAATTCCATTTTTTGATGAGGATCTTTGATGGGGGTTTTAAACAACGTCTTTCTATTTCCATGTTTCATTTTCTTGTGTGATTTCTTAATCGATTCTGTCAATACGTGCTTTAACATATTTACGTTATTTTCGGGTGTAACTACTACATTAGCAACATTTTGAGAAATATTTAAACTAGATTCTGGAGACGCTGTTCTATTCTCACTGGTCACATTAACATTACAAATACTTTCGTTTTGCAACAATAACTGACTTACTTCTTCATTGCAAATGTTCTCGTTAGAACAATCTTTTTCTTCATTATTGTGATCTACAAGACATATCTTAACTTGCATATCTTCTTCACAATTCTCATCGCTGGAATCAATATCTTGCATTTTATCATTTTCTATTTGATCCAATCCACTTTCCAACGAATCATTTATTGTCGATGCGGTTTTCTGCTGTATATTGTGATCAGAATCTGATTCAGTATTACGATGTTCGTCATTGTAAATAAGTGTTCTCTTAATACTTCTGTTTTTCTTACGAGATTCATTTTCAGAAGTAATATAGCAATTACTTGTAGCAATCATATCTATTCCTGGAGATTCCATAGTTGTTCTTGAATGTAAATCATTTTGTATAGAAACATCCATCTGCTGAATAGGCGATTGTTCTTCATGAGAATATAATTTTTCCTGTTAAAATAGAAATGTTAGTATATCAATTATAAAAAAGTAAATATATATTGTTTCTTCTAAAATTTGTAATTAATTTTGAAAAAAAGAAAAATATTTGTTTTTATCTATATTTCTATGTACTTATTTATATTATGAATTGTTTATATACATATATGTATACATATAAAATTTATTTTAATAAAGATGATAGTCAAATGCGTGTAGAATTATAGTATATAAAGATTTATAAGAATTAAAGAATTAAAGATTTATAAGAATTCAAAAATAAGACAGCAAAGATAAATCAATAATAAAATATAATTGTATACACCTTCTTATGGCTCTTCTTAATAGAACTTATACTTTCTGGAATTACATTTATTATATTTTCAGGTGTATGTGATCTATTGTCTAGTTCTTGGTTAAATTCCTGAGATAGATTCCTGGGTGTACTCGCAGTTATAACACGACTGGCTCCTTTTGATCCAGTAAATGGGTTGAATGAGCAAAAGGGATGTGAAGAACCATGAGAAGCATTTTTGTGGATAGCTTCTTTTTGTCTCTCGACCAATGACATTAAATAAATTGTTCTTGATCGTATGTGCATATTATCTTTTATATCAATTCTATAGCTCGATTTTCGATTTTGTTGAGGTGTTTGATTCTGATTTTCGTCAATAGATTCTCCAGATGTCATCGGGACATTACTGTCAGTTGAATCAATTGAACTTAAATTTAATACGGATGACGATGTATCAGTGTTGATAGAACTGGTAGAATTCTCATCATAACTACTGTTCTCCTTTGGACTTGGACTCGAGTCAAAGTTCAATGATTTTCTTATTCCTACAGTGTCTTGACGAAAAGAACTATGTGCGGAACTGAGCGCATTCATTATTTTACCTGACCTAGATAACATTCGAAGTGACTTGTATGATATACAATAACAGTCCGAACTCGCATTTGGCGAATTCCAAGTATCTGTATCAACAATCAATGATTTAGCCATTTTGTATTGAAATAGATATCTATTTTTTCTTGGATAATGTTTAGTCGATGCTCTGGGCAATTTAAATTTATATGGAAGGAACTTGTCTTCACTCGGTGATGTCAAATTTATGATTACGTCTTGTAATTCTGAGTTCAAGACACTGTTTTTACTATTGCTGCACACTTCATTCATCTTTGCTAACATTAGCACAATTAAGTACAATTATCTTTGTTATTGCATATGTAATATGCTTATATCATACATACACAAGAATACATATATAAAAATGTATATACACACTCTTATGTAGGAGTGTGTAACTATTTCACAAAAGGATTACTGTGTGGTCTTTTCATGAGAATTGTACATCTAATTGTGCTTTTTTTCATAGATTCCTATAACAAAAAGAAGTCATTTCAAGAATAAGATATAAATTATTTTCTATATATTTATAATAAATAACTTTAGTAATATCTTTAATAATATCTTTAATAATATCTTAAATAACTGTAGTATACTAAGATAGAGAAGACTTTCATAGAGTGAGAAAAGTTTGGTCACAAAGTTTTGTGTGGTTTGAATCATTACCTAAGTAGCAAGCTGATCTTACAATATTGTGTAACAAAAAAATAATAAAATAGATTTTAATTCTTCCATTAAAATAGATATTCTATTAAAAAGGAAAAATAAAATTGTTCTGCAAGCATTAAATAAAAATTTTCAAGTTTCACTTAAATTATCATATAGAATATAGATCATCTTACACGAAATAACTTTTAATTAACTTTTTATAACTGTTATTTGTAAGATAACTAAACACATTTAACCCAAATATACTGCATATACAATTAATGATTTAAGTTATAATATAGACATGTAATAAAAACTATAAAACAATGCTTTAAACAATGCGCGCGCGCGCGCGCACTGGAAAAGAAATAGAGTACAATGCATTATTTATCAAAAGTAAATTATCTCGTAAATATGCGCGCGCATATGAGCAACAGGAGGTTACCGATAGAAAAAAAAAGACAAATACATAAACAGAGAGCATTTGCAGAATATAAAGTATAAAGTATCCTGTATGAAATAAGAGATACCTCTTTATATCTTATGTTGCAGTTCACGATGGAGACAAGTTCCTGGCCTTTCTGGCGATGAACTTAAAACGTGGCTGCGAATGTTAGAACGTGAGCGGCCGAGATTCACTCTGACAAATTACACTGAAAATGTGCGTTACGTTCCTGCTAATGCGTTCCAGATGTTAGTGATAATATATGCGACACGATTGTTACGAAATTTGATACAAGAACGACTAAAAAATCAGGAATCAATCAACCAATACACACGGCGAAAGAGTCAGTACAATCCGATTATCTTTGTTCCGAACATTTCTTGCATATTCCGTAATGTATGTCCTCCCACAGTATATACTGTGGTGCTGTGAACTGCGAGATGGAGGATGAATCATGGAGGATGGTCACGGCGTAAGGGCTTGCGCACAATAGAACAAAATTAGGAATTGGAATAAGGCCCTATGCACAATGGAGGAAAAAATTGATCAATTATCTTCAAGTATTCTCTTCTTACCATCGAATGAGAGGGGAATATTCGACTGTGATTAGTCAATTTTTAAGCCCAATGACTACAATGTTAGAAATCGGTCCGAGATCTCGGTCAGAGAAAAATTAACAAATTACATTTGAACAATTTGATCACATGACCATTGCGATTGGTCAATTCTTTCTTCATCCGAGGTCTTGGACCGATTTTTTTTTAACATCGTGAATACAAGGCTTTAGGGTATATCCATACAAATACTTGCATCGCCGCATAAACGTCATATTTTATGTGCGTCTTTATAGGAGAAACGCGATTGGATAATTTTCTTTATGCATACATTATACAACTAGTTGAGTGGATATAGCCTTAGGGCTACCGCACACAAAACTCCGTATGCATAAAGCGATCCCATGGTGCGAAATTGACGGAACGCTGTTTGGTCGTAGCTTCATTCTGTCGATTCCGTTTCACTAAAATGTGTTTTCCTATGTCCCATGACGCGGAATTTCCGGAATGCGCAATTAGCATTGACCAATCACAAGAGCTTTCTCGTAGATTAGTTTCATTAGATCCACCGGAATAGCGTTTGTCATTGGTTCACGCATCTGCAAGTTCTGCTCCATGACATAAGAAATTAAATTCCTGCGGATCGGAAATATTACCAAATATTTTGTATTTTTAAGAATTTCAATCTTTAATTGTATTAAAAGTATGTTAAACTACAATTGTCTTACATACTAGCAGTCAATGATAGTCCTTAAATATAATTAACATGTATGATCACGCTGTAACATAGTTTTGTTCGTAAAGCAGAATCCCAATTTTGTACTTTAGCGACAGCGATCTTAACAATTCTTGCGAGATATAAGAAATCTCTTTGTACATCAGTAAAATATACTGAAAAAAGAAAGATCTAGACATGCCTAACATGAAAACTAACAATATATTCTGCATTAGTACGTTGTACCGATATTGCGAATGGATCAGTTGGATGGAACGTGAACGCAACTAATCGTCTTGCAGCCGTTGGTGCCGTTCGTCCCAGCATACCGGCATACATTCTAAATTTTAAGAGACCCGAGTCACGTGCATAAAAGCTGCATAAAAGAAAAGAAATTAGAAATCATAGGCAAAAATTAGTTTTCTCGATAACTTTTTGTCGCGAGGATAAGAATGAATTGCCAACCGTATTGGATGTTCCCCACATGCTTTTGGGCGTTCCATCATAGACACCCATTTATCATCGTAACAAAATAAAGATAAATCAAGGTACGGAGAACTCGAGTAGGATTGTGCACATATTGGTAACTGAGCAAGCAGCCTTTTCGTAGCTTCAGTTACACCTCCGTATCTAGCGCTTATTATCGTTTGCTTGAATCTTTGCTGTAATAATCTGAAAGGAAATGAAACAAAGTTAAAGGAAAATTATCTAGACAATCATGTATTTTATGTGTTCATCAATGTTAAGATGAAGAATAATATTATATACCGTGCATATATGTTGTTAGATGGTGAACACATGTACTGACAATCCGTGCTCATTCTGGCATTTCTGAAAAAGTCGCTAAAGTTTTCGAATTGAGTTAATAATTGAGTCGACGCGTTGTCGTAAGCCGCCAAAATTTTTGCCGTAACCATATTGTAAACCACTAATAAAGCCGGCTGCGCGTTTGGTTCAGTTGCTTGCAATGTTGCTACTTCTTCGCTAGCATACCTCACCAGGATGTGATTGGTATCTAATAGTTGCATCTTCCACATTCTTAGAGAGTTTAGCTGATCAAAATATTGATAAAATCTTCTCAGTTCATAAGGATCCTTGGTCACGTAGCTTATATATTCTGCTCTTTTGTATAAATATACTAATAATCTGTGCTTTAAACTATTTATTGCAATATCCTTAAATGGCCGACAATTAATTCCAGGAAAAGCACTCGTCACTAAATAAGCATCGTCTTCCATGCAAAACCTAACACATGTCATTTATGTTGTATTTTCATGTATTTTCTTTTATCAAAGTGTTAATAATTGTAACATTTAGTAGATGTGTGCTCACAATACCTTCCTATTGTTCTGACATTTATAAACATGCCGTCAAGAATTTGAAAGATATGAATCATTTGATGCTGTACAGATAAAACTGCTAATATATCTTTATATAAATATAAACCTATATAGAAAGGAAATAAATTTACTTTAAGTTTGAAATATTGTTAACTGCCTAATTGACCAATATTTTAACAAAAGCAATTAAAAAAAATTTTGCCCATTTTGAATTTCTCATTCAGTAATACTCATATACTAATCAATAGAGGAATAACCGATTACTGAATTATTTGATATCCATTGATACTAAAATATCATGTATTCAGAATCTAAAAATGATAAAGGTTGTTCGAATAATTTAAAAGTACAAATACGCAGACTAATGTAATTTTTCATTTGAGCCAAGTTTCGTTGCTGGACAAGAAATTCAGAATCCATATAAAAATGAGCAAAGTTCTTTGTGCTCTTCTCAGCAAATCATACTCGTACAATGCTAGATCCAACTTGGTTAGATAAGCAGCGGTGATTTGTCCAAATTTCATTTATATACCTTGATTGTGCGACAAGTAAATTTTGTCGACTTTAAAATGTCTAGTATCACATAACTTTCCACCTTTTAAATCAACAAGATGCAAGCTATAATCTTCAAGCGGTGATCTAGGATTTGGTGTCAGTGCCTCGTTATTGGAATAAATCTTTAAGAAATATTATTTTATTAAACTCTTTTTCAGAAAGAATAATATCTTAGATAAAACAATTAGAAATTTTGTGCTACCTGATAAAAATGTGGTCTCAACTCCTCAGGGATATGAGCGGCCGAGCCCACAATTACATACCGAGCGTCGTCGGTGAAAAGACTGCATTCTCTGTTCAATTGCTGGTTGCTTTCTACTACATTTATAATCCACTTTACCTACAAATATGTTTCAGAGCTGGTACATCAATTTCACCGGTTCTCTCCCTTTCTCTCTCTCTCTATCTTTCTCTCTATTTCTCTCTTTTCTTTAATCTTTTACAATCCGCAAAGTAAAGGCGTACGCCGTGCGGAGTCGGTTAGTATCCAGTACCTTGAAAAATCGCGCGAAGATATTACTTCGTATGTGAAAGCTACAGTCGTCGTTCTTGTGGCCGATGTACTCGCCTTCGCAGTCGGCCAGCAAGTCTGCAGCGGCCGGTGCTCCGCGGTACTCGTACACCTCGATCGAAGTCTGATCCGCGCTGAACGCCACTAAGTACCTTCCATCTGGGCTAAACTTGCGGAGGAAGCACGGCGGCTTCTCCACATTCATCACAGTGAAGTTGGGAAAGACATTCTGGTAGAACTGTCGAGCGCAGTGCACATGGGTGCCTGGATATGGACAACCCATCGTCTCCCTACGTCGGAGACGCACCACCACGTTCTGCGGGCCGATCCTGCGTGGATTCACAGGGCAGGGATCCGCCACGGATTCGATCCTGCTCTCCCTCGTCGCCATCCTACAAGCTCGCGCGACAACGGAGCACGTAAATGGCATCCATTGCATCCGATCGCGGAGAAAATTACCGCCGATATTACGTACGATACATCGTACCTTTTGACAGGACGTTGTCTACTTTCAATGTTATTCTCAACGTCCTTACGTGAAACTGCAAATTTCAAAAACAAGGTTAGCTATGGGTCAGATGGACGAAATCGCGCTTGCGCAATTTTATTGTGATCGTTCACAGAGTGCCACAACGACGGTCGAGGAATGATTGGTTGAAACGGCTGGATCTTAAAGATAAGAGCCAATCATGTTTGATCGTCACTTTAGTCCCTCAGTGGACAATCAAACGAA
>Ga0157364_1003461_pt1 | contig 15312 bp, 7 predicted proteins | sample AttsexASBM2_FD_111476 | JGI IMG/M metagenome (GOLD analysis project Ga0157364, IMG submission 111476) | Fungus gardens microbial communities from leaf cutter ant in Ribeirão Preto, State of São Paulo, Brazil - Atta sexdens ASBM2 | ecosystem: Host-associated > Fungi > Mycelium > Unclassified ...
ATATATCAAATGGTCAATCAAATTTGCGCTAAAGAAAGATCGACTTGAAACATTAATCAACAAATGTCTACGTAAATGGGACACCTTGTATATGCGAGTAAAACTGCCTGTTATAAGCATTCTTGATGATCGCGAAAGTTATACGGAATGCTTTCAGCGAATGAATATATATGGTATTTCAATGGTTCCAGTCCCTTACCCAATTCTGTCTGATGTTTCTGTCGTTCTTCTACGATGGCACCCGCAGCAGCCCTCGTCACCGTGGACCATTTACGCGCGCACGTATTCGTCCTTCTTTTATATATGTATAAAAGATATGTATATATATATATATATATATATATATATACATATATGTGTATGTAGATACGTATGTATGTCCAAGCTGTCCGCTCCAGATGGAAGAATACCACTTTCTCGCGTTTTCCGTTGGAAACAGTGACACTTTACTGACATTTTCCACCCTTTCTCTCTTTCCTCGCGTTTCCAGGCGTCGATCGACCCGGAATGTAGTCGACTTTTCAGGATGGGATAGGTAGGTATGTAATACATCGATTCGTCTCAGTGAATCGAGACAGGGTTGTGATCCATCAGCTGGTAATTGACAGTGAAATACTTTGTGCGCGTGTGGAGCATTTATTACATGCCGGTTTTCGCGCGAGCGCTTCAATATCTCGGTCTGTGTGTTATCGGTCGCAACCACTTCGGTCGTCGATAACCTGTCCGTAAAGCGCGAGCTTCATAGAGATCGTAGAGGATATACTATTACATGATCGTCCGAGTATAAACTGTTTCATCAGAGAATAGTAATCTTTTATAGTATAGAACGCGCCATAAATCAAAATAAAATGAGAATATATACAAAGCTATCGGTCTCGATTATATTTTCACAAAACATACTAGACGATGGGATTTGTTTTCGCAAATATATCAATATAAATATATAAAAATGTAATATGGGCCACAATAAAAAAAAAAATATAAAAAAAAACGGACTAATAAAAGCAAAAGAGTAATAACAGTTAAAAATTAAACCAGAATACATAAAAGAGCAAACCGTGAGTTAAATTTTGTTCAAATAGCGACGGAATCGTTTACGAAAGTTGACATTTGTAAGAAACTTTCGGGGAAGAGAGTAGGCAATTGCGGAACAAAGTCTGACGATCTCCGAGCGAACGATAATTTGACCTGAGGAATAAGTGGTCAGGACAACTTCGAAATTTATCATGTTCATGGATGAAGCATCATGTTTTATATGCAGTATCACGGCCGAGCAATTGCGCTTCTAGACTTCTTGCCTTCGTTGTTATTTACGGTACTAGTGTGCGATCCTCGATTATCTACGTCTCTGAAAATTAGTCACTCGCGCTACCGGAGTCGGCTTGAATTTAGTTGAAGTTATTTCGGAGGAAATTTGTCTTCATCTATATCTCAGCTAGAGAAGAGAGAAGAAATAAAATAGAGATACAGAGAAAAAGGGAGATTTATAGAAGCCTCTTAAAGGTTTAACGAAATCACGAAACAACGAACCGTGATCTTGCGTAGTCTATGAATTTGCAAACAATTCGAACACTCTTGCAACAATGATACAAAAAAAGTTGTTAAATTTTAAATTATAAATAGAATTTTATATAAATGTAAATATTTGAAATCGTATAATAATTTGAATCTTCTCGCAAAAATTTGACATAAAATAATAATATAAATAATATAAATATAATATAAATAATAGTAATAATAGTAATAAATAATAGTAATAATATAAATAATAGTAATATAAATTAAAAGATACACTCTTCTTATTTACACGATAAAAATTATAGCAAAATCGATTTTCCTTATCATCGATAATAAACTCGCAAACTATGTCAGCTAAAATAAGCAATCTTATATTTATTGGAAGCGTCAGAATTTTGGTTTTCGAATAAGATTATCCTATTGTGATTGTGATCCTATTGTGTGTATCCTATTGTGATGTATATGAAGATATTGGTAATTATATTTACTTATAATCTTGATTTAAATGTTTGAGGAAGTCTCGTGGCGAAATCAATTTTATTTCCATAATTAGTGGACGCTAATCTAATCATCCAAGATAAGTGGCGTTACACTCATTTGGAGCGTTGGAAGCTTAGCTTTTGAACGACATCAATATCACTGCAATTTTTCTGTGCAAAAATATTAGCAATTATATTGACCCGTAATGATGTAGAAGCAAAATCACTCTCGGTCGGCGCGGTGTTCCTCGATGGCAGCATATCATGTTTCAAAGCGCGTGTATCACACGTTTTTACATCTGTTTTTTTGATAATGTATTAATGCATCTGTCAAATTACAAAACATGCAAAAAGTACGCGCAACGTTCTCTCATGAATGACGCGCGCGTGCCGGATTTTATAAACATTATAATTCAACGAAAAATCGACATACCAAAATGCGACAAAAACCAGTCTTATTCGTTTCATATTTCGCAGATGATTATGTTAAACGTATATATATACTCTTATATGTAAAAAATTTATGATAAAAAATTATGATATATATAAGAAAATCTATGAAAATGTAGAAAAACCAGAGTATTGTATTAAAAATTGTTCAGAAAAGATTTTGCAAACATTTTATGCAATTTATTCATTTATAATAAGAATCAAAGTAATGAGAAATTCAAATTATCTTTTCAATACAATATTTATGAGCAATAATTATTCCTTAAGTTATTTGATCTATTTTAAAAAGATATTCTTTAAGAAAATTATTTTCAGAAGATATTCTTTTTTGTTAAAATTATTTTATAAAAATTATCATTAAATACCGATAATTCTAAAAATGATTTTTGGACTAACAGAAAAATGATATACGCTCGTTCTATTAAAAGGTTGCTCGATCAGATTTTGAAGTTTTTCTTAGAGAATATGATAGTAAGTGGCAGGGTAAATGCTTATATAATGCGATTCAATGGACTTGCAGCGTTTTTTAAATAAATACCGATTTAGTTCGTAAATGCCATTGTCGAACATTGTAGAGGAGCGTAGAAATCTCGAGTAAAGGTAAATTTCGCGAAATCTCGCCGAATGGCGATAAGTAAAATGCAGATTCTGACTGTGTCCTCCCTCGCGCCTCTCGGGGAAACTGGCGACAATTGTCGCCTGGATCGAAGGCCGAGGAGGGAAAAGAGCGGACAATAGAAATGCCCGAGTCATTTGCGACGAAGCGATTCAAGAAAAGCTGCTAGTTCGGAAAAGTCCGGAAAACGGAGGGGGAGGGGGAGGCAAGCACTACGTGAACAGAAAAGATTATCGTCGATATCGTCGAGAAATACGATAATGTCGCCTCGAGATTCTTAATCCGTTCAATGGGAAGCCAAGTATAAACTGTCACGCGCGATGACAGTCGGAATAATGATTGTCATTTATTTACCTTCCGAGGATCTTAAATGGAAGAGATAGCGAGCGGATTTTGCATCGATTCTGAAGAGATCGATGAAATTACTTCGCTGGGTTTAAGGCTTCAGCTGGATGAAATGGATTTTATTCATGAGCTTCGAAAATGTATGACGATAATTCTCTTCGCTCTTATCCGCTTCGCAGTCTAGCATGATTCATTCCAGAATAGAAGTCCATTTCAGATTATTGCAACAGTCAAGATGTGATAAATAGTTATTGCAAAACCAGATCTCGTAAATGCTTGACGTGGGTGTTACGATGATATGAAATGATCTTTGTTTAATACGCACGCAGCCAAAACGCAACCGCATAATGTAATACAAAGAAGAAGAGAAAGAAGATGAAAGATTACATTTGTTTGTGAAACTTAGAAGAGAGGAAATGCATGTAAACCGACACTAGCTCAAGATGGATGGAGAAACTGTGATGTAGCGTTGATGTTCGACCCAATTATCCGGAGATTGTCCAAAGTTCACTACCTCGTTCGGAGTAACGGGATGAACTTGGGTTTAACTTTGCTCAAATCGAAATAGCTGGCTATATTCTATAGCGATTACGCTGAACAAAGGTGCACGTTATAACAATCGAAACTTGGATTCGAACATTATTTGGAAAAGCAAAGCTCAAACGTCGCTCTGTTGCGAATGTTTGCGTACCATTTCACGCCTCGAAAGAGATTAGAATTAATTTGCATGCCTGTTAATATAAACTACACTTCGTATTTTGTTGCGTAATTATGTATAAAGTGAAACAGAGTGAAATCTCACACATTAGAAACTCTGCTGTTCATATGAAAGCAAACTAAGCAATATTTTTGCTGTTAAATCAGCCAATCTTTATGTTTCCCGAGGCATTAAAAGTCGTGCCAAAACTTTTTCCTCGCTTTACTATCTCTTTCTGTCAATTTACATTCTGCGCAAAATTCGTTTTAAGCTTGCTCGATGTTTCGCAATTTTTCAATTTTACGCGATATTTTAAGTATTTTATAATACAATAAAGCTAAAGCTTAAGATATAAATTTTTCTATTAATGTTATTATTGTTTTAAAGAAAAATACTTCAAATAAAAATAATGTAGACAACACATTTCAAAGAAATATAAATACCTTTTTTGAAATACTTTTATATAATTGAATAGAAAGAAAGAAACAAAAATTAAATTATTTTTTAGTACTAAATGCTAAATAATCAAATATAAAATATAAATGTAAATATTAATAAAATAAATCAAATTATTTATTAGTAGTATTTTGTAAAATATTCATATAAAATATTTATATAAAAGACTAGAAGAGATATGTAAGAAAAATTCAATAAATTAAAAAATTAAGAAAAATAAGAAATTTGTATAATTTATTTATGAGTTTAAGTTTCCCATATATAGTTCGAAGCAATATAAAATCGTACGCTTTTTTTATTAAGAATTTTAGTCGAAATATTAAGAATTTAAATTGCTAGTCGGAATATTAGAACTTAAATTGTTTGTTGAATCTTTTGAAAATAACAATTTTAATGTAATTATTCTATATCAATATCTTCGTGGATTATGAATCTATTTGGAAATTTTGTACACTTAAAAAGGTACAACTAATTTATATTCAAGATGATTTTAGATTATACAATATTTTTTATAAATACTTTTTAATAATTATGGCAATCTAGATATTGTGAATGTTTTTTAATCATAAAATTGCAATGGGTGATTTTTGATGGATTCTATTACCAACATTTGAAGAAGGGAGAAGAGAAAAAACATCAGAGATAGGTATGTACACAAAAAATTTGAACAGGAATAGTTTAATTGCCTTAACATCGCATAAAATTTGAAGAAGAATATTTAAAATAACTGCTTTAACGTTACGTCGACAATCAATCGTAAATTTGTTTGTTTTTAATATTGTACACTGAAGATGACCTAAAGGTTGAAACGTTTATGTTTTAATATATTTATTATAATTTAATTATTAAATATTAGGTTAATTTCTAACACTCCACCATTTTGTCGTGACTCGTAGCCTTTGATTTTAAAATAATTTAAATTATTTTTATTGAACTTATTAATTAATTGCCAATTACGTTATATCAAGTCTTTATATTTAGATAAAAGCGTGCGTCGCTATTTCTATCATAGATAGAAATGGCCGGAAGAGAAAATAACTGAAAAAAGACGATAAGACACACATGGATATGTGAATTGGGTCGTTCGCATGAAGGCGTTGTCGTTCCAAAGAAAGAAAAAGAGATAGAAAAGATCGAATAATGAACCTGTTGAGGCGCCAGATGGATAGAGAGGCTGCTTATGATGGTGACTTCCAGTTCAACTCGCTCGGAACCAGCGGTATTGTTTGCATGGCAGACATATCTACCGGCATCCTCGACTCGGGCCGGCTGCAGCACCAGAACGCCGGCACGTGCGTGTATCCTCTCCGAGTTGAAGACCATCGTCGTGCCCGACACGGATTCGCGAAACCAGAGGTACGTCGGTGGCGGATTACCCTGCGAGATGCACGATAGTACAATCGTCTCGCCGGTGCGGATCGGCCCGGGATTCACTCGCTCGTTGAATCGCGGCGGCGACGAGTTACGATGTTCTGGAATAGAAGAAAGGAATTCAGAGTTAGAAAAGTTTCATTTTTATAATGCAATAAGCTTATAACACACAGGAAAATGTTAGGCAGTAAATACAGCCTTAAATATAATGAAACGCACAGATAATAGAAAAATAGAAAATCTAATAGATTTCAACCTCTCAGAAACCGTACATTCTATTATACATTTTTTTTAATAGGTTTTTTTAATAGGTGAAATCTTTTATTCCTTATTTTCCTTATTCTACCTGTGATTTTCATTGTATTTGAGACTCTATATATATATATATATATATATATATATATATATATATATAAGTAATAAATGAATCAACCAATCACAGCAGAGAATATAACACAATACGCAGTAACAAATCCAAAATGTTGAGTTGCTTACTGCTTATATCTTACTGTTTAAGTTTTTTTGTATGCCTATAAATTCGAGCTTGTCTCGAATTATATTATGTAGGTACACTAAATACATATATTTTTTCCTCCAAAAAGCTTATGTATGCTTCAGACTTAATTCTCTTATTACTCTGTAATAATGTGCTAAATTTATTACGATGATAAGCAAAACCGACGAGCTTCAACAGTGCTCAAAACTAATTTTCTGTGTAATTAGGACTTCCCATTGTGTTGTCTATTATAATAGTGAGAATATTTCAACAGTGTGAGATTGTATGATATCATACTGAAAACCTTATCTTAATTTACGAATTTGTAAATTAATTCGAATTGGCGATTTTCACATTTACGGTATAATACGTCGAATTATGGTAATATTAATCGAACATCTGCTCGTGATTGCAAAGTTTTCGTAACGTAAAGTGGAGAGCACGCTTTTTTGTGATATTCAAATATATTTAAATGGATGACATACGCACGCGTGATAAACCAATTCAGACGTATGTATGCGGTCACATTAATAATACAGCAAAATTTCAGAAATATCCGATTATCGGCCGTGTACATTATTAATGTATGTTAACCGGCGCATGTATTTACCTAGCAAAATTCAACATATGCAAATTATTATAGGCTTATGCATTGTTACATGGGCATTAATAAATTATTAGTCAACAAACATGCTTGCGTGTTGTATTTACTATATTCCTTATCTTAGGAGAGAATGAGATTAGAAATTTAAGGTTTTAAAAACGCTTCTCTCGTTGATTTCGATCCAGATGATTCTCCATGGGTTATTTTACGATATACGTACCTCCCTGGGAAGTCGTTAAGAAAGAAATCCCCGCAGAGTTGGCTGAGCAGACAGAGATCCCGCGTTAACTTTTTAATGTACATAACGTAAAAATCGCGAAACATTGTCCCGCACTTTTCCCGCGGAGAAACTACATTGAAAGTTTCAAATTCAATATTCTTTTTGCTGCAATTAATTTTACCATTTTAATACTACTTTTATGCTTTAGATATATTTTTAATGGTCTTTCAATCAGATTTTTGTTTTAAGCATTTATTTATATCGAAAAATTTTTGAAAAGTTTATTTCGGTTAAAATTGTAATTTTAGCAAAATTAATTTGACAAAAAGTTAAAAAATTAAAATACCATCACGTCAAATTTATCGTTCACTTCTCTCTCTTCGGCAGTGTCATTCACGATTGTGAGAGCAGTTTAATAGACAAAGGCGATATTCCGAAATCCAGCGCACTCTCTCGAAAATGCAGAGAAAGGGAGACATTTCGGAAATGAATGTAAATCCTCTTCCATTTCACGTAGTAACAGCATGCGCGCGTCATATTCAGTGAAATCCGCGTGTAAATTTCGGAGTGCGGAATTTTATCGCGGCTAATAGAATCAATAAACCGAGCTCCGTTACGTCGATGAAAACATCGCAGACAATTCTGTCCGGTCGCGAGAGGGTTAAATTTACTGTCGTCCCAGACTAAGAGCGGCAATGACGACGACGACGAAACGAGCGTCCAATTTCTCGACATCTTCGTAAGAACACGGAGAGGATTGGTAAGTGGTACAGCTTGTCGAAAAACGAGCGTTTTATTCCTCTTCCTTTTAACAACGATTAAGCATTTCCCTCCCTCCTCCTTTTCCTTTTCTGAGATAAAAGTGTTTGTCTCTGGACAGTTTTGGACAGACCGATGCCACGACCTTTTGCAGCCGTACTATTTTATAATAGCGCTTTGTCTGGCCGACGTTATTATTGTAATTTAAGCTGATGGCGTATTGATCGTCGCAGTACCTCTATCTCGCTCTCGCTCTCGCAACCGTGTCTCGCTCGATCTTGTACCCCCTGTCTCTCTCTCTCTCTCTCTCTCTCTCTCTCTCTCTCTCTCTCTCTGTTGCTCCCTCTCATCCTCTTTAGTGCACACACCCTCTCCAATCCAACGTCCCCTTCTCTCTCACGTTGCGCTTTCTCTCTCACTCTCTCTCTCTCTCTCTCTCTCTCTCTCTCTCTCTCTCTATACATCTCTCTTTGTCTCTTTCCTGCCTCCTATTCTCTCTATAGCACTGTGCAATTTCAGTTGCCATATTCCTGCACAACGCCACCGCCACCACACCCTTGTTCATATCCTCGTTCAGTGCATACCGTCGTCTCGTGCATATGCACGTCGAAAAGTTTTTACGCCATTTACATCCCGACTTACGCCCCTCGACGTCAACGTCGTCGTCGGTGTCGCCGGCATCGTCGTCGTCGTTGTCGCTTGTGCAAACAAAAAAATATAGCCTCGAGGCGCGCTGTTGCAAGTGTCACAACTGCATTTTGCTACACGCGTCCGGCGATGAAAGTTCACTGACAAATCCTCGAAAATGCTGAGAGCGAAAATGCGGAGAGTATTTTCTTTACTTTAATATATATATATATATATCTTTACAGCGCGCGGTAAATCTTGTACTTGTACAGTACACAATTATAATATGCAAATACTTTTGAAAAGTGAGACAAGTAAAAAGTATAATTTTTGTAATTAACAGATTCCGCATTTCATCCATACTTTTTTCTTTGAGGGTGAATTTCTCGATCGCTAGAAATAATTAATGCGCAAATTTTCGGCGTGACAGCAAAACGCTGTATCGACTGATGCATACGTCAACGTGTCGAAAACTTTTTACTGTATGGTATGTAATGCGTGCCTTACACTTCAACGTCAGCATTCTCGTTAACGCAGGACAAAAAGAAGAATGCCACTGCGACATGATTCGGCAATTTTAAAAGCGAATTTTATCCCAGACTCTCCATTCCCGGAGTTCATCAACAGATGTCGATTAATGACATGCTCTATCATACGTCCACGACATGTAAATGTTGAAGGGAATAGTCAAGTCACGTATAATTTTGACACAATGCAAAGTCACTCGGCATTTATCTGTGAATGATTTTAATTTGATATTCAAATAGAAACAAGATTAAGAATAATTCATATTATAAAATATTGTATATTAATTTTTTTTTAATATATGGTACATACTTCCGTAATTAAAATGAGAACTCGCGTAGAGAATAGAGAAGCTGTTTATATGGAAATTTAATTAATAATTAAAATCGGAAATTTTTTTCAGACCAAAAAGTGGCGATAATGCCTGATAATGTTCTCTTGAATATATAATTAACTGGAGTAAAATATATATTATTTTTTTTTTAATTATCCGAAGATAATGAAGGATTTTATGCAATATTTTTTAATTTTAAAGATCCTATATTTTAAAGTAATAAAACATACAATGCAAAAATCAGGAAGCAAACCAGACAGATCTGGATATCACTCTATTATTTCACGGATTAAAGGGGCATGGTATCACATTAAAACAAACATTTGAAAATTATTGAGTTGTTTAATTATGTAAAGCAGAACCAAGTTTTGAGATGCAATCTGCTTTTCGATCAATAGATGAAAGAATAGGATAAAAGAGAGGTATACAGAGAGAAAGGGGTAGAGAAAATGAGAGCGAAAGGGAGAGAGAGAGAGAGCACGCAAAAACCACAGAAACAGTTAGTATGTCCTATGCTCTCTTTCTCTCTTTCTCTCTCTCTCTCTCTCTCTCTCTCGTCGCACGCGATGTCCAATTAAAGCTCTCGAGCCGGTGACTCCAATTAAGACTCTATTAAATATACACCCAGCGCGTGTGTATCGTCGTCAAAGCGAAATTCAAATGGCGTTGGCAGTCCTCCTCCCTCCAATTCGCGCTCGTATATTTGCTCCGAACAAACGGCCCCGCCGTAATAAAGTTGGCGTTAATTAACCGTGCGAGGTCTCTTATCGCGTATTATGGAACGTACTTGCCGCACCATGGCGTCTTTTCTGCTGCGATCGTTTTGCGCGTTTTCTTTCATCAATTTCATTTCATGGCTAAGCGGGCGGTGATTTCCCTTTGCCATTATGGTTTCCCTTTCTCATCTTGACGGTAAAAATCGTACGAGAGTGATTAAATTGTAAACTGATTCGAAACGATTTTAACAATTAATCTCGGGCGGGGAACACGGAGAATTTTCTGTAACTCTAATATGGACTCTAATATGGCGATGGAAACAAAACAAAAGATAGAAAATTCAGTTAAGTTAATACAAAATGGCCTCAGGCTTGCAAATTTCGAAGGCACTAAGAAACATCAGGCGATGTTTTAGATCTTTAAAGTAATCTTGGGTTAAGGTAAGTTTAAACGTTTATGTAGATAAGGAACACTCATGGAATTAATCACGCATGTATTATCGGTGGCCATATTACACCAGCAAAATCCTGGTCCCTCCGCAGTCCATAGTACGCATATATAATTTAATATCATCTAGTGATTGCTTCGAAATTCAGGTCACGACGCGATATCCGTCGCGTGCAATTTGCGCCCAGAGATGCACGTATGTTCGTTGCTGTCACGATATTGCTCGAGATAATAATGGCGATTTATATTCTGAAATAAGACTCGAAATTATTGTATTAAGACTGAAATCATTTTCAATTACTGAACCAAAGTATTCTGCAAAATTTGGTTATCTACGGAAAGACCGCACCTTGCATTATTATTTTCTCTTTGTGAACAAAACCTGAAACTTTTAACCGTTTATTAAGCTTCCAATTAAGGTTTCCGCTGTGATCACTATTTTGTGAATTACTAATATTATTATACTAAACTATTCAAAATACTTTTAATTTCATAAAATATATCAGATAATTGAAATTCGAATTTAAGAAGATTATTAAGAATAATATTTGCGGAGTATCGAATCTTCCAAATTGTTGGATTTATAACTTTTTTTGTCGCTGCACTGTACTTGCATATTTTAACACATATTTGTAGGAAAATCGCCATTCCATTAACAATTTATAGCCGCGAAAAATGTCACTCCGCACAAAATTTGCACGGTCGAACACCGACAAAGCGTACATTACACGCATTACGTCACATGTAAATTATTTTACCAAAATCGACATCAGAGTAATAATTTATCGACGAGAGTGTTTCGGATTCCTTTCGAGCGAAAACCTGATGAATTTTTCATGTAAAAGCAACCGATTAATTTTAATCGCCAGCTCGCGAGCGAACTGTTACAGTATCATTCGTTACTTACTCGATTAAATTATTATCTTTACGCCACAATTGTGGCCGCGGGACAACGTGATAGCGCTGTCTTTGCATTAAATTGCGCTCGGTCTCCTGGTCCGATAATTCATTTCTAGACGTATATTACACAAAAGAGCAGGAAAGAGTAACTTGTCCTGACACAAAAAGAGAAACTTAATTATGACTTCGGCCCCACGGCGCCATTGTACGGCACACGATACGACGGAATATTACTCTTAAAAAAAAAACCGATATAATTTAACGTGCGCTCGAAACTTATTTCACTGAATACTTTATCTGCGATAATTCTGGAAGAGTTCATTCCGTCGATCGTTATGAGCTTTTTACAATAAGCTGTTAAATCAAAAGTTAGAAGCGAGTTGTAAACGAGTCACTAGTGTATCATAAAGCAATAATAAGTCTCACGTGATAAAAAAACATTGTGTATTTGTGTTGGAAATGGTCCACTCACGTTTTAAGCGTTTGTGTGGAATTTTTTAATATATTCAAGTGTTAATTTAACATAATGTAATTATGTTATTTAAAAATTTTGTGTTAAATTTTTAAATTAATATTCAACGTTTTCTAGTATCAAAATGATATGATTAATAGTAAATAAAAATGTAACATAAAAATGTAATATAAAAATAATATATTTAAAACGTAAATTATAAAATTCTAATAAATGAGTGAAATATCCGTTAATGTAATTTAATATAAATGTTAATTATACTAAACGAAATATACTTCCACAGTTTGTTTTACAAATTGTGTCAGCATTTATCATTTTTGTGAACATTCTTTTTTACACAATATCTATATTGTTTTCTAACATATTCATTTTATATTAAATATAAAATTTGAATGGATTGTTTAGAGACATATGAACATACAAACGTAGTTTTCCAATGTATACTTGTGCGTTTATAAGCGAAAGTAAAAGAACATGAAATAAGTTAAATAAATCATGATTAAATAGAGAAATTCTGCCTTCCTTATGTATAAGCAGAGTATACATCGAATATAACAAGCATTTCCAGAATTACATCCTTTATTTCGCGCACAAGTCTGCGCCTTGTGTTGTTTGCGAAAATAATTGTCGCCGTTTATAGAGTTTGCTCGCGCGTATACTTTCGCTCTTCAGCATCGCGTGCGGCGTTGTATTTTCGAGCGTTTCTGCCTCTCGCTGTTTGCATTGAATTATGCTGGCTTTACGACGACATCGTCGCACGCGCGTATGTAATACGCGAAAGTAAATACAAGAAGAAAAGGCAGAACACGTAAGCGCACAAGAGCTCTCTCTCTTTCTCTCTCTCTCTCTCTCTCTCTTTCTCTCTTTCTCTCTATTTCACCGCCAAATCCTTCGCAATCTCGCCAATGCTCTTAAATGAGCGACAAGCACGGCAGCGAATACCAGATATAACGTTGATATTTCTCCTTAATTCTGAACAAATCGCGACGGGAAACTCCTTCGCACGCTTCTCAATATATGTAGTACATTCATAATTGAACATTTAATCAAACTTTTTATAAATAGATGAATAAGTCATCTTAGCAATCCTATCAATAAGTAATCTTAACTCTTTGTAGATACTGGATCTCTTTTAACTTAAATAAAATTTCTTTTAAATTTCTTAGCACAAATTTCAATTTTTATAATAAAAATTTTAATATTCAAATTAAATAACTATTTGGTAACGTATAAACAGAGATGTCGAAAAGTAATTCCGAATTTTTCTAGATTTTTTGAAAGTTAAAATAGTGAAAAAATTTGGGAAAAAGAAAAAACTTAGTTTACGGAGTAAGTAAAAACATGTGTGCTTATGAAGACTTAATATACAGTATCTTGATTATTATTTTTGAAAGCAAAATTAAGATTACTTATTAACTCACCTATTGTAGATGAAGACGTCATAATATATGAAAAGTGGAAATTTCATTTTCATACAATGAAATTCGATATTTCCTCACAATTTAATGAGAGAACTTTATTATGCTGTGATGGCAGTACATCGTGCGAGATTCCCTATAATAGTATCGCTGTAAACTACTGCTTCCAGTAGTATGCCAACGTAGAGATCTTCGAAAGATACCAGGGAATGGATGGTTAGCGGTAGCTCGACAAGGGTGCGGTGCTGTGACGGCTGCATTGTTTCTTGCCGACGTAGCTGTACGTAGCAGGATTGCATTGGCGGCTCTGTGGATTGCACTTAGCGTTTTCGCCGTGTTTCTTCCACCATCCCCGCCAATAAGGCGACCTCCGCCTGATACGTCCTTCTTTCCTCTCACCATCGTCGCTTTACCCTTCCTCGTAGACTTCACAGTCATTGACCGGCGAGAAGCCACGGAGGTCCAATAAAATCCCATCCCCCAAGTTGTTCCGCGGATTTCCACGAGTTCGAGGGTGACTCGGAGAATATGGAGGACGCAGGAGGGCAAAGCGAGGGTAAATTTTCAAATAGGTTTCCTTAGAGAGAAACGAGGAGCGACGGGAAAAGTAGGAGAGGCAAGAGAAGGAAGAAGGGAGAGCACGATGCAAAGACGGCACTCTCGATTCATCGCGTCTCAAGAGCAACATCGGCAGAATTTAATATCGGGCAACGAAAGTTTAATTAGCCGGAAGTTAGGAAGTCGCGACTTGGCGGAATTTGCACTGGCATAGCGAACGAATAGACAAGCAGACAGACGAACGCCGAAGCGAAGCGATACCCCGTCCACTGTGTTTGTAAAACGCGATGGCGAATTGTAAAAAAAAAGGGCAGAGCGTTCAAGAAATGTCCTACTGTAAAATGTAATGAAGATTTCTCTGAATGGCGCTTAACTCGGTCGTATTATATGCGGATTTAAAGAGAAAAATTTAATTAAAACTTCAGAAAGATGTTTTTCAGCCATTTAAACATCAAACAAGTTTGCAAAAGAATGATATGCGCAATATTACCTATTTTTATATACAAGATGCCGCGATATATTTTCAGTTTTCAAATAATTTTTTTAAGCTAAATGTTTTCAAACAAAATTTTAACGAAGATATCGATCAAATTAAGTTTAGGATAACTCCGATATATATGCCGCACCTATCCAAAAACTTAATTTATTAAGTATTATTTATTATGTTTAAAGTAAACGAACTGTATCAGTAAAAACCTTATACTTATTCCACTATTATAAAAAAATGATTAGAAATCTGAAATATCTATATTTCATATTAAAAAATGAATTTTTTAAAATCCTTGTATTTTTGTCGTATATATATATATATATCCCATAGGGATGGGATATATGGCTACTCATAGGGGAAGGGGAAGTACGGCTCATGAAAAAATTTACAATATGCATATAAATAAGATGACACAATAACTTATAAAATGCGTTTATAAAGTTTTATTAAGGAATAAGAATGATAAATATGTATATGAAGTAATAAATAATAATTACAATCTTTCCACATGTATTACAAGTGTTATGACATGAGATACATATTTCATGTAATGCGTTTATTGCATTTAATGCACCGAATTCAATCTGCGCACTTTGTACGCTATGGATATAAATCCCGCTCACTAAAAATGCCGTATATCCGAAATAGGTGAGATATACAAGACAACAAACTAAACAAAGAATACAAAAGCAAAGTATTTGTATTTTGTTATATTAGGTGTACAACTTTGCTTCCGCCGTTTTCCTACAGATGGCTTTAGCGGTAAGTGGTGGTCGAAATAAATAGATCATAGACGTCATACAATAAACTTGG
>Ga0157364_1003463_pt1 | contig 15308 bp, 6 predicted proteins | sample AttsexASBM2_FD_111476 | JGI IMG/M metagenome (GOLD analysis project Ga0157364, IMG submission 111476) | Fungus gardens microbial communities from leaf cutter ant in Ribeirão Preto, State of São Paulo, Brazil - Atta sexdens ASBM2 | ecosystem: Host-associated > Fungi > Mycelium > Unclassified ...
AAACCCAAACAAGATACACAAATGCCGTGTGTATAAGCGAATTCACATAATTCGCTCGCGGCACAACGGCGTTCATGCCAAAATAAATCAACGGTTCGGCGTACGAAAAATAGCCCCGCGGCGTCGTAGGTGTATATATTCGGGTCGCGAAGGCGAACGATCCTAACAAATTGGTCCCGAAGCAAATGAGCCCCACGATGCCGATTTATTATTATCTATTTACGATGCGCCTTAAATCACGCGTACTCGAGAGCCGTTGGCACTGGAGAAATCGTGAAGAGAACCGAGAGAATAACAAGAAGCAAATAATATAATCCGAGGCGCATTACGAATCATTTAACCATCCTATGAACCTCGTAACTCTGAATAAAGTGTAGCAATATGTGCCAAGTATTATTCCTTCATTCTCGGGCGCAAAGCGTGCAACCTTCTGCCGTAAATGTCTATTCGTTTTCTCTTCACATCGGGAAAAGATCTGCGAAATCATTAGTGATATCTTTTGAGATATAATAATAATTGCATTTATTTCATGAACTTTTTTATAGAAAAGAAATAGAATAAGGTATTTTATTACTTTAAACGTTATCGTATAAATTTCATGTGCAAGTAAACGAGGTTATTGAGTATTAAGTTTCAACGATTATCAAGAACCTCAATCTGTCATGCTAAAAGCTAGAATAAGCGGGACTAGCTTTTAAAAATTTAATTCGTTATATATATTAATCTGAATTCCCTAGTGGTCAGTATTATAACAGAGAGCGATAAGATAGATAAGTGATTTCAATTTTTGAATAATTTTGTATTTATAAAGTTTTAGATAAATATATATTTTATTATTAAAATGAAATATATAAAAATCTTGTGTTACATTAATTAATTGCAAGAGTGGCCTATTTTCTCATATCAATAAAAATACTGTATCATTCAATATTGATATCATTCTAGAATTAAAAAAATAACAATTGTGCAAATATGTCACTGAAAGTTGCATTTTGTATATGTGTAGTGGTATATTTTAAACGCATTCTTATCGATCTCCTAAAAAATATATTTGTAATACGAAAAAATATTTCTCAGATTCATCGCGATGCACAATGTGTGGAGGCATTGTGAATGTAGTGTAGGCATCATTTTCATAGAGCATCAAGATGGCGGTGTAAATGCAAAGCACGCTTCATATTTGCCAAGCAATGGGCAAAAAATGCAAGAGCACCGATAAGTCCCAGATTTTATGATCGCAAACGTACAATCCCCGGTCGCGCGCAGTTTTGGCCTCGGCGAATATTCTGGCGAGCGGCGAAGGATCGGTATACCTATCGGTGACGTATTGACAGACATGAACAAATGACACGACGCAGCTGGGGGGAGGGTGCCTGTGGCGAACCTGGGCTAACAAAGCAGAAAAGGTCCGGCTGTATATCGCGACCTGGCCATAGGATATTATCATATTATGCTCGTTTGTAACTACAAATTGAGTTACCCCCGCGCAAACCCCGCGGCAGTCCGCTGCGATCTGCGTGTGGACCACTCTCATTGTCAGATACGCATCTCGAGGAAGGTCGGCGAACGTCAATCCGCGAACGATACCTTCCTCATGCGATGGATTCTCAACACGCGTTGGAAACAGGTCGACCGGCAGTCGCCGGCGGGTGGTCGGTGGATTCCCAAACCAGCCTTGCAAGTATGCAAGTATATTTTTTAAGGTTCGCGTGAAGTTTCAACACGATATTCTCTGACATAATTGGAATGGAAGTTCCATGCGGTTCCTACAAGGCATACAAGGCGTGAGTTTTTCGCGTAATCAATATGCGTAACAAATTTCATTTTTAAGACTAACAGCAGTTAATAGATCAGAAATTTTTATATAATTATGATATCTCGACGGAAAGTCAACGTCACACAACTTAGTAACATGCATACGTAAGTTATACTCTACGTTCAATCTGAGTCACGTCGGATATCTGCGTTAGATCTCTCGCTGACTAAATAATGTGGGCCAGACAGGCACGTTTAGCGCAGATGTAGATTACGAATATGCGTCATAATAGTGCCTACACTTCCGAAGGTGTGTGCGTGCTTGAATGAATTACACTTCCGCGTTCGAAGAAACCTCGCGTACACAACAAAATCGAAGTTACATTATTTCAAATTTATATGTGCGAATTTACGTGACGCGTTCAATAGCGCAGCATTGCATTAAGGAGCATTACGTAACACGGACAAAGGTCGGTCCGCTTGGTTCCTGTATGAGATTACGTAACCGTTGTAATAAGCCTGCGAATAAATAGTAATAAAAAACGGTGCGAAAACGAGAGAGGTTTCACAGAGACGCTCGTCCGGTGCTAAATCCAGCTCGTTCCCGGCAGATGAGTAATCCTTGATTTGACGCGACAGCCGTGAAGAAACTGTTATACATTGTTCCTTGATCATGGACGTAAGCGACGTGGGCGATTCCTGCCGTTGTATTTATACTCATACATGCATCATGGTGCCTCGTTATGTTTATGGGTCGAAACACTCTGACGACTCTCACGAAATTTTCATACCACTATGCTTGTCTTGAAGACCGTCGCTACTTTGTTTGTTTCGTTGAAAAAATTTTATGCTTCGAAAAGCACGCCCGTAAACGTCTCCTTTTGTTTATCGGCGTTTCAACAATATCGAGGAAATAATTTATCGTTGATACAACGTTGGTTCTCTCTCTTTCTCACACCAAATAAAACTGACCGAGATAAGGATAATCATTAAGAATTGACGTAACACGACATTTTATGGCCAATATTTTTCAGTATATGAATTGGATTCGTTAATGATTGCTTATTTGTCCGCGCAACTTTCACACATGTTTATTATTACATTTATATTTATCCGTTGACTAAAACGAACCATTCAAATGTGGTAATTAGAAGTGTCAGAATATTCTAAAACTATTTCCAAAAACTTATTTTGTCGTCATCATTGATTATTTCTGACAGTTTCCACAGAAGTAACAAGTTGTAATAACATTCACAATACAGACCGTACAACAAAGTCTGCAATTTTGTCAAAATGCAACAAAAAAGAAGGATGTATACTGCAAAAAAATTACATGTAAAACGACAATAATTATAGTAGGTAGTTTTGAAATCCACTATTAAAAGTATATATTTACATACATATAACATAAAGCTACAAATAAAATATTTCTTACTTGTGTTGTGCAAAAAATGTTACATTGAAACTACTGTATAGTATAAATCCAATGGGAATCTACGATGCCAATTAAGAGTTAACAAAATTGCTGTGTAGCCAGACTTTATTATAGAGTCTCTAGTTCACAATACATCAGAATTGAAGTTTTGTTTAAAATAAAGTATTCGTATGATGAAGCCTCAACCATCTGCAACGTCTACATAGCTATTCGTAAGCATTGATCTGCGAGTTGAAGAAGAAACAGTCATTCAATGCTCCAACAGTCGTGCGAGACAACGGCCGGGGCGGCAAATTGCTCGCAATATGTCGCGACACTCCTTCGCTATTTCCGATATCATCCACGCGCGATGTTTCGCGTTGAATTAGCATAAATCATCGTGGGAGGACAATAAAGAGAGTGCGTCCAACGCGCCGCGAGCGAGGAGATCCGCGCTGGGCCGCATTTTACCGCAGCGTGCGGTGTCGCGACTGCATGCGCAGCATTCGAGAAGACTTGCATCTGTATGCGGTTGCGCAAGGATCCGGCGGTAGCTTCTTTCACTGGTAGTGCACACTCGTTTCCGCTGGCCATTTAGGGCCGGCGGGGGTTGACGGAGGTCGTGTTCCAATTACTCAACACACGAGGGCACCCACCTTCGTCTCCACCTCCACTGCCACCTTCATCCGAGAGACGTCGTTGCTGCCTTTGCTCATCGAGGATGCAACGGCCGGAGAGACGACAATTGGTCGGTGGGAGGACAAACGATCGTTTACCTACGTGCGCGTCGCTTCGTTGACTCGAGTTCGTTCATATTACGTTATATTTCGCCACCGCTTCTTCTAAGGATCCAACTTACGCACCGAGTCCCGGTCAGCCTCACAAATATAATTTGATATCGTGATCCGCTTCGTTTCTCGCGCGCTCCACCGAGGCGTGGAAACTCATATCCACGTGCTCGCTCGGGCATACTTGTCAATTAGCAGGATTTAAATTGCCCGGTGTGTCTGGATCCTTGTGCAAGGCGTGTTTCGCACGGCTCGAGAAAATAATTAGTTGTAATTAAATAACAATTTATAAAATTTATTATTTCACGCAGATCACATTACATATAAGCAAACAATTTAATTAAATGCTTGCGTCAATTGTTTACGTGACAAGACAAAAAATGGAATTTTTCTAATTAATTTGTAACTACGCAATGTAAAGAGATGTAAAAAGATTCTATTATCCTACTTTAATAACGTTACGCAATTTTATTGAATTTAATCAATCAGTCCGTCAAGCGGAATTCATGAAACATTCTATGAATTCTGATGTCCCGTTTCGAGATGCACGTCGAGAAATAATTAAAAGCGTCACACCCACGTACGATCTGCCTCGAAAGACTTATATAAACCGCGCGCACGCGCGCGCGCGTTCGGAACTCGCAGCGTGATTCACACGCGCGCCCTTTCGCTCGTCACCTATCAATTAAGAGATCGAGCGCGTTCGCGTTCACGTCCGTTCAGCGCGGCGAGCGAAAGTACCGTGCAGGAAGTATTACTTACATGCTCGACGAGGCGGGCAGCAGCCGCTTTGGAGATAGCGGAAACTTACGAGCTGGTTCTCGCCTTATCGCCTACGCCCCCGCACAGATCTGATACGATCGACCTGCCGCTGCCGATATCGATCGTGTGACATGCGCGGCGTTCTGCATTGTATAAATGATACTTAATTTACCTACTTGCTTACGCGGCTTGAGTCTGCAGATATATGCGCTATCAAGCTGAACATCGGATAATTGTCACACCACGTCCACGCGTTTCCTTCACAAGGTACGCACCCACGCGTCAGAACTTTGTTTTGATTTCGCCGCAACTGGCTGCATTATGAGATCTAATAGCGCTAATATCGGAGTTCGAAGAGTTAGTCACCCGTGCAAGCGTGAGAGAATAGACGCGAATTGCCGTGTTACTTCGTCGCCGATTCTCGCGAGTTCACGCATATGAATCACCCGGCGGCGCCTCGCGCTCAATCGGATTTCCGGCGTCGATTCCCGCGATTGCACGTGAAATCATGCTGGGAAAAATATTGGAGAAGGTGCGAGATAGCAAAATAGGAAAAAGATTGATTCTTATGATATTGATTATAGAAGATGGTCGAAACAATATGTAGTATATCAATATAATCACTAATAAGATGATTATTACATCATATATTGTAAATATGATACGGAAGTCAGTGAGATTTCACGATGGATCTTCTTAGATCAGATACTGAAACGCATCTTATTGGTAATCAAACTGACGTATCATGCATCGTGTATCAATCTTCTGTAGACTACGGTATATAATATTGCTGCTATAGCTTATACTACTGAAGCTACTTTATAACTCTTCGTAACTCTCATGACGAATTATAGACTTGCTAAATGCGAAACAATCCGGACCTAGATGCAACTTGTTTGCTGCTATCACTTATGGAAGAAAAAGATTGGCAGCACACGATGCATTTGGTGGCACGAAACATATATATATGTGTACATATATATAACCGTGCATACAAATATATAATATACGCGTATAGACATAGTACCTTCTTGCCAGAAGCAGTTACACTGATTGCCGTGTTTTCAAACTCGAAAGAACTCCTCCCGGCCCCGTCCGTGGGAACCCACCGAGTCCGCAGACACGGTACGGACTATGTACGTATGTACGTATGAGTAGACGAGTGTGGTCAATGGAAGGAAGAGCAAGACGAGAACAAAAGGGAGAGGAAGCGGAGGTAGCCGAGGGAAAGGGAGCAAGAAGATCAGGGAAAGAATGAGAAAGGGAGTCACTCCGGGCAGCTCATCACTCGCGAATTAACCCGCCGTTTCCAGTACCATTTCTTCCACTTGCAGCATCAAGCGCGGTCGATTCGATCTCTGAGAGTTTACGAGCACCTAGCGTAGCTTTAAACGATAACGAATGGACAGATCACGAACATCGAGGCAGACTCGTCCGACAATTCTGGAAAATCAGATGGTCGGCGATTGGTAACCGACGATTCATAGCTATCGTCTCTCATCTCGACTTTCTTACGGCTAAGGAGTATCGCTCCGACACTCGACAGAGTGTCGGGAGAAATCTAAAAACGCACGACTCGCCGCGCAACTGTAATGATTGAAGGAAGTAGAATCTCGAGAACTCTCTGTATATTCCAAGACGCGCGCCTCTTGTCGGCGACGTGAAATCAATGCTTACATGCGCGTTAAGCTTGATGAAAACGCCGAGGTCGATAAGTTGATCGGAAATCTGGCCGATACCGCGGTGTCACAAACACGCAAGAAGTTCACGATGCAGATTGGAGATAAGGGTGAAAGCAACGTTGACGTATTTATGCATGAGCACGTCGGTCATCAAGCTCGTACGCGCACTTTTCCGTAGATCGGCGCAGATATACGCGCATCCATGCACATGTATCAGCGTCGTACCTACTGTGATGGCGTTATCCTTTTGAACGATCCTCAGCTTTTTATCTGGAGATTCCATTGTCTCGCATCTTCGCCAAAAACACGTCGAATATATGCGTCGGCATAATTTTTCAATTTGCTAGACCCGCTCCGAGATTTCTATCTACTCTCCAAGTTCTCGTTCGGGGTTGCTTCCTTGAGGTGGCGGGTGACCGAGGTAAGGGACGTGGTAGGAACGATATAGAAGAAAGAGAAGGACATAGAGAGAAGATCAAGGAAGAAAGATGAGTATGTGGGAAGGGTAGTCAATTCCTTCGTACGTGACCTTTCGCACGACAGGAGCCCTTCGCGAGGTACCTCGCAAGCTTGCCATAACCATAACTTTCCCTGCATAGACTTGTATGCATTGATTCCTCCCCTCCCCCCCCCCGATGTCCATGGAATCTTAAAATTCCTCGTCAATGATCCTTTCCGTGAAGTTTCGAAACGCGCGACTTATTCGGATGATTGACGACGTTAACTAGCATCGACGTGTCCTTACATCCATAAAGCAAGGCCAACAGATGACAATCGTATAAACTGCAAATCGCAAATAATTATCATTAATAATAATTATCATTAATGCGCCTATAAAGCAGCGGAAAGAAGCCGGACATTAATAAGGGCCGTTCAAACGCACGCGACTGTTAGCACGAGAGAGGTTACAACTTCTCTACCGTGGATGATCGAACCGTGCTTGAACCACATCGGTTTTCTCGTGACCTCACGGGTTCGAGAGAAGTTTCCCTGCGCGTGCAACAAACACTCTTACCCGTTATGCTATTTTATATGACTGCGTGTCGCCAACAAAATATCCATGCGATATTGTCACCGAACCGATAGGTGTAAGGCGCGATTGTCCCTTCGTGATTCCGTGTGCGCGGTGAGAAAAGATTACGATTTTCGTCGTTCTCTCCGCCCTTTGAATTTCTCCTTTTCTTTCTTACTTACCTTAATTCTCTCTCTTTCTCTCTCTCACACACATACTCATTTTTTTCGTGTGTATCCTTCGGGCGAGGTCCTCCACCCATCCTGAGAACCGGCGCGGGCGGAAGACCGCGGTGCTCAAAATTGATGTTGTACTACGAAAGATTCTAAACAATTGTAGGAATGTAATAAATGATCCTTTTCACGAACTCGCTAAACAGGTGGAAAATTTGCGGTAGACAGATCGGAAATTGCTCAGCCTCCTTCCTCGATAAAGATTTTATTAGCATAGAGTAATTTGCGAGCGAAAACTCGAGACGTTGAGAACCATCTTGGTGTGTCTGCGACCTATGACCCTTCGCCCACACGAGGACGCCATGCACCGCAACGCGATGCAACGCGATGCAACGCGATGCAACGCAGGCTAGGCCAGGGGCTAGTGGGAGGGCGGGTGCTCGTAGGGCCCGGCAACGGAGCCCGCGGGGATCCGGGGGTGCCCTCGGTCACCGAGCCTGAGCAGGCAAGCCGATCGCGCGCACATCGCCTCGCGCAACCTGCAAACTCGTACCAACGGCAAAAATGCTCTCCCTCGCGCGAGACACTCCCGCGTACGTATCTTAGCCAGCAGGCTTTACCCTAAAGCTTGCCTTAACCGCTACGCCTATCTACTATGAGAGAATTTAACTGTGATCTGAACATGGATGTAAGTTTAAACGTACAGTTATTACTTGTTTAAGATGTGTTCTTCGAATTTTATCGACAGGTAATTCTATACAAAATACTACATGCGTACCTAACATGGTAGTAATTCATTTTTATTGATAATTTTGTATGAGACGCGTAAGACTTTCAAAGCTGTTAAAGTTAAGCTTCAAATTATAAAAATAAACTGCAAAAAGTGTAAGTAACAAGCGAGTGCGTTTATGAAGATACTGTGATTTGTGAAAATTAAGTAAAAATTATTAAGTAAAAATTTAAAGTCGGTAAAGCTAGAGGATAAATTCTAGTCAATACGTTTCATATGAGATACTGATTTATCCTAAGAAATATTTACATACGCTTTATAGAGTATGTAGTGACAAATAAATGATAATGCGATAAAATGTGATCTTAATTCGACCGTCCGTAACATATCAGCAATCAGTAATTTACAATGTATCTGTCAATTCGATAAGATCGGTGTTCGATTAAGGGACAAATAGGCTCGCCACAATAGTCTGTTATCAGGAACCAGTTCTGCTCACGTTCTTGCAGAACGCAAAGGAGTTTAATGCTGGATCATTCCGTCGTAGGTCAACTGAACTCGTCCAACGACGAAACGAGCGTGACAACTTTGTCATAAAGATGGCAGACTAATGACGATGTAACTGGAGATGTAAGCTGTAAACTCGGCACCAGGAGAGCATCATTAAGCATAACCATAATTCATCATTTTATTGCAGATTTATCGTTAACTTTTTTGATAAAAAAAAACTGAATTGAAAGCAGGAAGAAATTATTGTCGGAATTTATAGAAACAATTTTAAATGTTTTTAAAATGTACATAAAATATATTAAATTTTATATTATAGTATTTTAAAATTATTTGCGAAAACATTTCGAATAACGCAATAGTTAACAATATTTAATTTCTTTCAGCTTTCGATCAAGTTTTTAATTTTTATCAAAAATATAAACGAATTAATTTTAATCCTTTCTAATTCTATATGTACATCAAATTTGAAGATATCCGTTGAAATTATTTATTTCTATCGACATTATTTGAGATCAGATGTACATAATAACGTTCATATGTTCATTATTAAAACAATAGTCAAAATTAAAAAAAAATTAATTTAGTATGAATTATTTACTTCGGTTTAACTTACTGTTTGTTTTTTTCTTAGAATAAGAAAAAGATAAGGAGTAAATTGAACCAAAATTAAAGTTAACTTTACATTGATGAAATCGGACCTTAATAATTCTGGCAGAAAAGAGACGATATCCTAAGAAAGCTTTGTTAAAAAATATATGACGATTCTTTTGAGAATAAATTTTGTCTTTTGAGAGTAAATTTTTGTCGAGTTAATACTGCAAGCATGAGTTGTTTTCTCGCCTGGTCTTCGGGATACGAAACCTATTGTTGGGCCCGCACGACCAAGAGCAGCCTGGCCACGACTCGCACTTTCTATTCGGTGGTCGATTGTCGCTCGTGCCGCGTTTTCCCTGGAGCAAGCGGAGCAGAAGCGAGATATCGCGGCGCTTATTAGAGCCTACTTTGGAATCGGGAGGTTGATGGCGTGTTCGTCGCGAGATCAGCCACGAAGCCAATCCGAATTGCAGAGGGATATTCCTCGTCGAGCAACACCAATATTATAGGCTTCGCGAAATATGCCGAGTCGCCACGATTCGTGCCACGATGAATGATACGCCACGGCGACGTGCTCTGGTGGTGATGATACCGCCAGCCGGAAACGGCCTCTCGGTACTTGTCCCGCGGCACAAACAATCGATCGTACCCAAGCTGCTACGATTTACGTAACGAATCGACGCGGAAGTCAGCCGCGTCGCGAGAGGTTATCGTTGTTATGCCCGCGCTTCCCGCTGAAAGCGGCCCAGCGAAATTGTATTATCCAACGAGTTATCTTATTGAGCCATCGAGTTTGTGCAAATGACGCGCTGCGACATAACAAAGTCACGTCCTCGTGACAGGTGAAAGCTCAGGTGGAGATGTAAATCTCATTGTCTAATTCCATCGCGGAGCAAAAATATCCATAACATAAAAATTATAATTAATCTTCTGCGTTATAATCTTAAATAAAATAATAGTGTTGTTACTTTTTTGAATGAAATAGAATATTATTAAAACATTCGGCTTTTCATGTTTATCTCAACATTTTATTAAATCTGTATAATTAATTTATGTTAACGTGTCGTCGAGACGTGACACGATATACCAATCTTCGAGATATACGCAATAAATCCTACGTCTCGCTCGGATCGCCGACTTTCAGTTATACTCATGCATAGGCCGTCTATCTATAACGCCGTCATAGGGTTACGGGGTGTCGAGTTATGGAATAAGGGGGCTCAGTGAGGGGGAGTGCAAGAACTGACATGAGTTACGGCCGACCCCATAAATCGCGCTTGGGTCACCTGGGTAATTGGCGGGATCCAATTCTCGCACCCAATCAGCACTATGAACCCGATGACGTCACATATTATCAACGATTTACACGAGGAAATTAGATTCTGCACGTGTGCCTCGATATTTCGCAATGTGTCAGCAAAGTTTGTTCTATGAATATGACTCTAAATAAATATATCGATATATCTTTTCTTTACGACAATGTTTTCCATACTAATCATCGAATTGATCGATGTTCGAAAAACATGTTTCCTTCTCAAAATGCAAATTCGATCATAAACAAAAAGAATAATCTAATATGCTGTATTCAATTTCGTAATGCCATAAATAATCATTGAATGTACAATTTCTTTATCTTAATGTCAAGGTTTTTAAGTGCCAGATTTCAAATTTATCGTTCCATTTTATTTCGCAGAAATCGATGTTTTCATATTCTCGGTGGTATTAATCTTTCCATTGGTTTTAGAAGACTGGTGTAACTGTCGCATATACAATATCGTAATGAATAAATGACAGAGAGAATAAGAGAATTGTGGTGAATGAAGGGGGGCACGAGGAAGTGTGCACAGAAGTGAACAGAACAGCAGATCTACAAGTCGCTTAAACTCTGTTAATAATCCGACTAGCTATTTCAAGATTAATTGCCTACAATTTATTTGCCGCACTGATAGATGTCGTTTGTACAAACGGCCATCAGTTAAAACGATTATCGTAGAAAGCTTCCGTTACGACTATTCTACGCGAATGAGAACAATTACATTCTCGATATGATAAATATATAATGCTTTATCATTTTATATTTAATGTTTTTCTCGTCAGAGTAAAAAATAGGACAACGTATATAAAACTATTCTCGAATTTCATGTGATTACGAGCCATAATTTGAAAAAAAAATCAATTTGTATCAGATAGTCTATTGGCACACGATCACTTACTGCCTACATTTATACCTTAGCAAAAAAACTATTTCAACGGAAAAACTGCTAATTATCAGAGAGAGACGTGTTCGTTCGCACAGAGCTAAATTGAATAGTTTTAAGACAGATAGAAACTAATGATAAATAATAGGTAGAACGTCCTCGTATTTAATCGACCAACATATTTCTGTTTTCGAGATCCGCTCACTCTGTGTTTCACACTTCTTCTTTTTTGTTTTCTCATTCTCTTGATTTGTACGCCGTGCCCGCTTTTTTTTCTCACAACCTGTCGACCCGATCTCTCGACTCCTTAGAGAAATTGCACGTGACAGTGATCATTAGAAAAGCTAGTGAGGTTTCATTAAATAGCAAGAAGAGTATCATCGATATCGCAGAAGCACGACGCCGAAATGACTGGTTTCGGTAATCACACCGCGGTGGTCCACGTTTAGAAAGTTGAAGATCTATCGTCGTTAGAGGTAAAAGAGCCCCGCGGACAAAAGCGCGAATGATTCAAAGAAACAAAAAGGAGCTGCGCGGAAATGACAAGTGATAGGCGGTTAATTCAGTTAATTCAGAAGGATATTGATTTTTCAACAAGTCATGGAGAGAGAGAGAGAGAGAGAGAGAGAGAGAGAGAGAGAGAGCGAGGGAGGGGGATCTTAAAAACATCTTCCTCTCCTAATAGTTTTCTTGCTTTTCGCGAAATAACCGGTGATCGTTACGATTTTGTCGATCATAATCTAGCTATTTTCACAGTAGAAAAACAAAACAATTAAATAATAAAAAAAACTTCCCGCTTCTAGATAACAGTTTATCTGTATTAAGCCAGGATCTCAGGATACGTAAGTATACCGCGAGGCAATTTACAATCTCAATTTGCAGTTTGTACGCTTCTAATTTAAACTGCGGGTTTCGGCAATCTCCGCGTTTCTCATGACGACAATTCAACAAGCTCGAGCTTCTCTCGATGATGCCCACGACACGGCTGGGACATCCGCAAACCTGGCAACTCTAGTGACCGCAAATCCGGCCTATTATTCCCTGACAACATTTTCGTCTTTTTTTCTTCTCCTACCCTAGGTACATTCGTTATCCTTGTCATCGTCGTTAACGATATTATTCTTCTTCTCGAACCGGTAGAGTAAAACTCCGCAGAGCGTAATGGAATCCGCGGATTGTTGGAAGGCGACGTACATTGGTTGTCCGCAACACTCGAATTCTAGTCACTAGCACGGCGAAAGCGATATCATTTGCAAGCACGTGCATGTAAAAAACGAAGGCATGCGATTTGTCATTTAAGGAGCGAGACATAAGGAGATGAGGTAAACGGTTGCCACAAACCCGAATCTCGTTAGCGACGTGACGGCGGCCGGCTCGGAGGATGACGAAGGCGCTCTCGGGATCAGCGATCCATGCCGCGAGCGAAACGGCAAAACATCCGTTATTTATTGGCTCGACATGGCGTGGCGCACATAAATGCAACAATCTTTTAACGCGAGATACTCGCTAGGAATGCATATTTCGCCGGTGGCTCGCCCACGCCAACGCTGGTCGGTAGGTCCGATTGTTCTCAGGATATACCCCGGGCTTTGCTTTACTCAGCTGGTTAGTTCGCTGCCCAACCTTCAGCCTGGATACCCGGCATAGTTCGCCTACAGGTCCTGCACTGGCGTGTGCACTCTCCTCTCTTCCTTTCGGAGCAAGATAAAACGCTACGGTCTCTCTTTCTCTCTCTCTCTCTCTCTCTCTCATTCTCCCTTGTCGCTCTCTTCATGCGTGTCCCACTCCCTCTTTCTTTGTCCCTCATTTCTCTCCCGGCCTGTCTTCTGTCCTGTCTCATCTCATCTTGCCTCATCTCGTTCTTCGTCTCATTGCACACTTCTTCTCCTGCTCCTTCGTCGTCTTTCCTCTTTTCGCACGATTCGCGTGTGACGCATCACAGCCACCCTGAGAAACGCGCCCACGCAATGCTCAGACTCGCTTGCGATTCATCGCCTGCAGGCTACACCTGCCGTGTTTCTACCTGTACCGGGTGATCCCAAAATCCGGATTGCGTTGACGTCCGAGTTGTATTTATGTATCTGCCATCTCTCTTTCTCTCTGATGTTAAGAAATAGTATCAAGATCTCAAAAAAAAAGAAATACGAAATTAAGGGGATGCTGCCATGATGGAATTACCGACATTACAAGATTAAAAAGTTTTTCGAATTGGTTTTACAGAATTGTATAAAGTTTAAACAGGTAAAAATATTCAATTTTGTAATTCTATCTCATTAGCATCAACTTTAAAGAATTCGTTCCAAGAAATTTAATGACTTTAGTTTTTAAATGCAAAAGTGAATAGCATGCTAAATATATATTACATGAAAATGCATAACAATTATTTTATCACTTTAAATTAATAGAAAATTAAACGGAACGATCACTTCTGTGCGATAGCTTTATCAGTAGATCGATCGCAAGGAAATTGCAACTTGAAACTTCATGGGACGTTTTCATCCATGCTCATATACTTTCCGCAAAAGTGATACCGGATGTAAAAGGAAGCAGACAGGAGGGAGAGATCCGCAATACACGTAATTACAGGTTGCGCGTGCGTGCACGCAGAGAGCGAACAGCAAAGTCCCTTCGTGCTGGTCGAAGGAGAACGTCCTGCTCGCGACGGCCAGAAAGGGGCAGGGCACCATATACTGATTTATTGAAACACGTCCCAGCCGTAGTCGCTAATCACATTTTAATTATTAGACACGTTCCGACCACACCGTATGAAAAAAAATTCGGGAGTCTAAAGGTCTTAAGCTTTACGTTACTCCCCAAAGACATAGAGATATTTAGATAATTCTTCCTTGTTGCAAGACTCAAGGAAATTCTTAAGAATCTTGAGAAGCTGCGATGGTAATCGCCAGATGAGATCTTGTCTACATCAATTTTACTGTCACATCGTACTTAGCTTTGATACTTTCGCTTGAATCGAGAGAGAGAATTTGGAAAGTTAATGTTTTCCGCAAGGAAATGCCAGAAATGCAACATAAAGAAACTTCTCAAGTAAAAACATAACTAGGATATCTAAGCAAGTAAATAATGTATAATCAAAGTTGCGACAGTAATAATCAACAATAAGAGTTGCGGCATTGAAGTGACTATCTCGTAACGCTTGAAAGCAACGTTATCATTCGTTATCGAATACGATACGAAATCAGAGGCATCAAAATACTGCGTGTCTACGCAACGCCCGCAGAAACATCCGAAGCTCGACGTCGTAAATCTGGCCGAGTGAGACATATTTTATTGCGCTGACGTAACGAATGGATGTTCTTGTGCGCATTGCGTACCTCCACTGAGTCCCTGCTACGAAAATATTAATGCAACTTCATCAATCATGCTGCATAAACAGTGGGTCAAGAGGAGGATTTACCGCTCGTAGCAGCGACCAGTACGCACAGCAGCTTGATGAACGAAATCACGAATGATTTTAAACGTAATCTAACATCATTTTATTATCGAGCGTATTATTATTGGCTTTCTCAGGAAATGGATTGTCTGGAAAGATGAATATTTATAATGATCTGCGAATTTTGCCATTGAATATCTTGATGACTTTTGCTTGAAAACAATGAACACGGATATTTTCTGCTGATTGATATATTTCAACATTTCAATAAAGAAATCAATTTTTAATCTTTAAGTAGG
>Ga0157364_1003464_pt1 | contig 15305 bp, 16 predicted proteins | sample AttsexASBM2_FD_111476 | JGI IMG/M metagenome (GOLD analysis project Ga0157364, IMG submission 111476) | Fungus gardens microbial communities from leaf cutter ant in Ribeirão Preto, State of São Paulo, Brazil - Atta sexdens ASBM2 | ecosystem: Host-associated > Fungi > Mycelium > Unclassified ...
TAAATCGTACTAAAAAAGAGAGAAGGGAAATACAATACATCTAAATGTAATGGAAAAAACGCCATCTCGCGCGACTTAGGATTTTCGCTTCGGAAGCTTCCTGAGACACGGGTGAGGAAAATGGACAAGCGCGATATAGGAATCAAAAACAAGAAGTGAGAAGGGGCGGTGCACAAAAGCGAGTGATGGAGGCAGACCATAGCGACTAAGAATTCAATTCTTGTTGGGAACGGGCAAAGGAATAACGCGGAATCAATAGAGGTCGGTTTCGCGATTCCGCTCGGCTTCGTTGTTGTAGTGTTGTCCGTCTGACGTGAATCGAATGCCTCGGCTAGGTTGAACTTGTTGTATTTTCTCGAAAGACGGATCTTCAAATCCTCCCAACCTCCCCTATATCCTCCCCAATCTTGTTCGGGATCCGCCAGGGCCGACAGGGTCCATTCTACGGGGACAGTATTTTTCTTTTCTTTACTGCTTCTCTCGTTCTATTCCCTCAAACTCAAGCGACTCATCGCGTTCAATGCGACTCGGCGGAAGGGTGCGAGGAATTACTTACGTTTCATTGCGAACATTGGATTTGTGGCTTCTCTAGGCACTCTTGCTTTCTCTTTCTCTTTTCCATCCATTTCGTTCCGATAAATGATAGCGTTCAATCTGCCTAGAAGATCGTAAAGGGTAAGACATATCCATCGATACTTTAACTAATTTTATTGCTGCCGTAAGTTTGATGTCTTGATTTATTCACTATTTGACAAATGTTCTACGAACAGATTGCAATAAATCCATGGTTGAAAGTACTGTGAACTTCTGTTATTATAATTTATCTCGTTTATCGACAATATCGGGCGTTGTTATTTACCATATCTACTATCTTATACCGTAATCCAGAGAGAGTTTTTCTTTATTTACTTGTTGGCATAAGTTAAACGTTTGTTTGTATCCATTTCATTGAGCACCGCTTTCGGACGATATTTCCCCTCGACTGTTGGGATCCGTATATTCCCAGATGCAAGTAAACGAACCATGCGATACTATCTCATGCGCGAAATCGCGAAGTCTTTACCCCAGTTCCTGTTTTTCGCCGGAAGCTGCCGCTTCGTCTCTCAAGAACGGCGTGCGCGATCAAGAGAAATGCACCCTGGAGTTCCTTCTTTACTTTGGAAAACAAGCCAGCTTTTTCGTTGGATTTGCATCGCTGATATGGAAAAGATAACGCTTAACGTTACGCTTCTCCGATAAAGCACACATTGGCAATTTAACGTAATCACAATATTGCTTGAGCACGATATTCTGCGTCTCGAGGCTTCATATATATCATATTACGAGTTCGCGGCGGCGAAAAGAGGGAACAATAATAGGCAGCCTGAGTAATAATAGTGCCATGGGCGAAGATTTTACGGAGGAGAAAGAAGAGATCTTTCAGCTCCATTTCCCGTTTGAATGGACTTTCAAACTTAATTGAGAACGGGAAAAAGTCGGCATGAAGTCTCGCCGTGCTTCATTTTCTTCTCTAAGAATTGGCAGATCCGTGCAACTACAGGTTTCCATCGTCTCTCACCTTCTTTGTCCAGATAGGTCTGCCATTGTAAATCTTTTGTCAAAAAACCATTATTTATAATTTTTCAAAATTCTAAAAGTAATGTGTATCCACATTTGCGAATATTATTGCTGCAAAAAAACAATATAATTTGCGTTTGGCACGTTATAGTTAATATTTATTAATTTTTAAGAGAAACTTGATCAAGTTTTGGGATAATTTTGTGTAACTATAGATATGTAAATAATATTCGTACTGCAGTTAACACATTTAGTTTGAAACATGCAGAGATTTCTAAAATTTTTAATTCTATTAGTAAAGTTGGCTTTATAGATAAGAAAGAGGAAGAAGATGAAAGTGTTTTATCTCAAAGTCGATATTAGATATAGAATATCTAGATTGATTTTACTACTTTTTAGATTCTTTACTGATTCATTACATTTTGTTAAATGCTCCTCTTGATATCCTGAAAACTTTACATAATTTCATATCCTTTAGATTTTGTTTTAAAAAGAAAATATATTTTATATAGTCTACATATATTTCTGATATAGTAATATCCTAAAATATATCGTAATATGATATATATTCAGAACAACATATGTTCAATCTATTTTTTTGAATACTACAAAACAAGAATCATAATTATAAATTATGAGAATACAAAATTTAATACATTTTATACAAAATAATATATAATGATTTGGTAGAAAAGTAAAAATGTCTTAATAGATTATTATGAAGTTTAATAACATGCCGGCTAACAAATGTTTCGATTGGATCATTATTAATTCTTACAAAATATGTCTAAACGATAAAAAACATAATATAAAATCGATCGAAGAAATTTAAAATATACTTCTCATTGTATAACAATAATATAATTGTTAATATCAACAATTACAATTAACCATCTTAATTTATTGATTCGTTAGATTTTTTACTTTTCTATCAATTTGTTTATACATAAAATTTATGGCTCGCCTTTTTTCTTTTAATTTGTTTTTAAATTTTTGAGCCATTATACTATTATATAATTTTAATATATAATGATATATAGATAATAAATAATCGCGGCATAATGAACGAAATATTTGTTAACGTTGTACGAATAGATGCTCTAACTTAAAGGTCCGAGAATCCGTTCGAAAGACAAAAGGCATAGGCGCTTTGTCGCTTCTATAATATATCGCATTTCCTGAAAAAACTAAAGGACTTGCCGAACGGTACCTTCATCGATTTCTTCCAGTATCGAACAAGGCACCATTGTACGTTTCTCAGTGTATCTCTGTTATCGAAGTAAATCCACGTAGTCCCTTTGCTGAATCGGAGCGCCACCGCGCGAAATAAGGAACGGAAGCGCTTACACTTCGAGAGGAATTCTCTTCGAGAGCTTTTCTTCGAACGCGCAGATATATACCGACCGCTTCTTCCTCGCTGGAAAGGGATTTGAGAGGACACTGGAACTAAAGGGAAGAAGAACGACAACATGAGCAACGGTGGAGGAAAGCTGGCCCTTCGAGAAACAAAGTCTTCCCCTTTGCTTGTAGCGCCGTCGAGAGCTTTATTTTTCAGAATGCGTTCGATATTTCGATAATTGCTTCCTCGTCATATCAAGGAGTTACTAGTTCTAATTTTTTCAGGAACAAGACAAGATGAAATAAATAGATTTCCTCGTTGGTAATCTCTTCATAATCTCTAAATTATAAAAAGTATATTGCACTCTTTATAAAAAATAATATATTATAATTTGTAAAATGACAGCGCGCGTCATTCAATTAATAAAATTAATAAAATTAATTGACTCAATAGTTGGAAGTGTTGAAAATGATCCATCTTTACATCTGGGACAATAAGGAAGGAAATAAAAAAAGAAAAAAAATGTAAAAAAAGATAAGTAGGTCTTTTTTGTTAATATTTTTGTCAGACTGTCGGGGTTCAGGCGGAAATAATCGACAGTTGGTAATTAGTGTTGATTTAATCACTGTTCTTCTAGGCAAAATTTTCTCACGCACTCATCGATGCGGCCCTTTGCGGGATTCAATTAAAGTTTTGTAGAAATTCTGATTGTCAGCCGAGCACAAGTTTATAACAATTAATAACAATTTCCTTTTCATCATCATATCGTCAAGTTATGATAAGATAATGAACTTGCGATGAAATGTGAATTTCAGGTAATGAAATTACTGTTTACTTGATTTCAAACGATTGTTTAGATTTACTTAATTTTTTTACAATTCAGTAAAATGAGAAAGAAGGAAAGTTAATGAATCTCAAAATTAAAAATATATAACTAATTAATCATTTATTTAACGAAATATATAAATATTTTCATTTTAATCATTCTCAATTAAGTAATTAAAAAAAAATGACAATATGATATAGATGAAATAAATAAAAAATTCATAAATTAAATAATTAAAAGTGAAATAAAAATGGAAACAAATGTAAAAGTCACATCGAAGATCAAAATATAAAGTTGGTAGTAAAAATAATCTAAAATTAAATATTAAAATAAAGTAAAAATAAAATACATTTCTCACGACGAATTAAACGGTAAGGAAAAATTATCAGAGAATAAAATTATGTTTGAAGATGAGAAAAAGTCAAAATAATAAAATTTGAACGTATATCATTTCGGATGCCTATGTCATGTGTACTTGTAAAGAACAATACCAATGAATTTGTCGATATAAAAATTGTGACTGAAAGTATGGCAGTCTGAAGATTTATCATAGTTTGTATTATTACGAGCAACAGAGAACAAATGAAATTCTATTTTATAGTAAAAGCGCAATTTATTAATTTGTTATTTTTACAATCTCTCATTGTTACTGTTACAACAAGAAAATATGTGACTCGATATTAATGAAATAAAAACATAATAGTGAGAAAATAATATACGAAATATACCTCGAAAACCTTCTTTTAATTTTCATATTATTATTTGTTATCCAACTGTTATCCACTGTTTTTCTAAACAATTAAACTAACTATCTTGTTGATCAAATGTAACCTTCGAATTCAGTTTACCTATTTATTTAATATCTACGATGCGTTAAAAATTTTAATTTTTATGGCACTGATTAAATAATTATTTTAATAAAATACGTCAGTTAATCAGCGGAAACAACCGTTCATCAGATAAGGATGGAGTCTCATTTCGTGTTTTTCTCGCTTTCTTTTCGTGTCTCGGAAAACGAAAAGGTAGAATGATACACATGCGGTCGACACGTCCCAGGTGTTCCTGATTATCTGCGGGAAGGGAAAACGCTGGGAACTCCGAACGGGTCACCTTAAAAGTTCGACAAATTAGCTTTTACAAATTAAACCCTCCCTACAGTTCCAACTTTACCGACGGAATTTAAGGGAATCCGTTCGTATATCGATAGACTATAAAACTTCACTGGATAGGAATGGGCCCGCGTCTGCTCGAGAATTTACTGGAAACGATATCCCTTCCATCGTGCTCGCCGTATCCGTACAACTTCTTCTTGCAATCCACTGCGGATGGTTTCACTGCGAAAGATCCGACGAAGGATGTCCACGCTTGGGATCTCGTTAAAGTTTCAGGGAACAAAAGAGACAGTCCTTTCGAAAGTACAACGAAGAAATTTATATAAATACACTAGATAATGTGTGTGTTGTTGATTGCATATACGATCGAATTAGTAATTAATCTTAAATATTAGTAATAGTCTTAATCAAATTTTTATTAGAGCAACAAAATTAAAAAATTGAAAAGTAAAAAAGTTTTTGTAAGTCAAACATTTTTCTCAGTGTTGCAATTAATCTTAAATTAATCAAAGAAATAATGTTTCTAAATATAAAAGATAAATATGTTTTGGAACTTTTTTACTTTGCTTTGGAAAAGACGGTTTTGGTGAATAATCTAAAAATATAACTAGATACAAATCTGAAAATAATGATTTGTTGCTTAAATGTCAATACTCTTGCAGCATTTGTCATCATGCTTGAGTTTCTTATAACGTAATTATTTTGATGTCTAACAAAATTATTTTCTGTATTTAGCTCAGTTTTATACTTCACTACAGAAAATACTTCAAAACGAAATTGTATTTTCCGTGAATCTCGACATAAATAAGAGGCTGACGATTGTCTCATTTACAAATAGATCGTGTATTTCAATCGAGACATTGCGTATTATTCTGCTTATCGAGCCGATCGACAATCTTGTCATTGCAGTCGTCAACGATGAAATCGGTTGCGAATCACGTCAATGGGGGTCATGGATTTTATCGCGATCGCGTAATCCGGCATCGTGAAATCGCGCAACTTGTTGCATGCCGGACACATTCTCGGATCTCCACATCTTTTTCCAGCGTTCTTTGGTAATGTAGAGAGAATGGCCAGGTTTTATTTCCAGAATATCGCAGTGGTGGAGGAGGAATCCCTTCGAGCGATTCCGCGCGCGAGCGCGTTTTGCCCTATAGATGTCAACCAGAATATCGGGCAAATGGAATGAATAAATCTTTAGGTGGACTGGCGGGGTGCAACGGCGACACACTAGGGATGAGTTTGAGATGTTTCTCCTAGATAAGACAGGGGGAATCGTGCCCAGCGGTATATGGGATATTCCGTGCTGGGGTAGATCGTCGATATAGATAAGCGACATAATCGGACCGACATAATTTCGGGCGGGCACTAAAGAGCAGGTGTACGATCAGATTTCCGTGCCCATCGAGCATCCGTGAATGCTATATAGCGTGTCGCCCGAGACGTTCTTATGATTAATGCTGAATGCGAGAGGAATTCGAATAGGAGCGCGTAGGATATTCCAACCTTGGTGATATTTCCTGACCGAAATGTTACAGTTGATTTATATTCCGGTTGAAATGCCAGCAGGCGATTTTCTGTCGGAGAAGATGACGGTTCTCTTTAAAAAGTTAAATTTCTGAACGAAATTTATTATAATAAATTGGATAACTGTGATCGTATTACAAATTTTATTTTTATCGCAAGTTTTAATTGTTGTTAACTAAGTTAAGTTTGTATGAAAGGAAAGAATAGAAGTAAGTTATGAGGTTCTCTCAAGCGAGGACTGAAGTTTTCTTAATTTCACAAAATGTTCGATTTATTCTTTTCTTGAGAAAGACGGAGAGAATAATTTTATTGAAATATCTAAAAATTCAGTTAGATATAGATTTAAAAATAATTATAATAATTTTGTTGGATCATCAAAATAATTATCAAAAACGCTCAAAGTACTTGTTAAAAACATTGTTCATCATGCTTGAACATTCTACATAATTATTTTGGTAGTCCAACAAAATTATTTTCATAAATATGAGAGAGAACGCCAATAATTGGTCAAAGGTTTAGATGTTATGAATACAATATATATTCTTAATTTATAAATTTAATTATCTCAGATATGACTGTGCGCCGAAACATTCGAATATTAATCACGATCGATCTGAGACACTAATAATATAAATATGATAAGGCTGAAACATTCGTACATTCTTATATATGAATTAAATAATTCCCCCTAAATTAATTCGGTAAAAAACTAATTGCGAAAAATATTACCTCAGCCAGGATTAAAATTATTTTCAGATCTCATAAATTTTTAGATACTTCAGCAAAGCCATTCTCTCCATGAAAGAATTAAAAATATTTTTAAAAATATGCTATACTATGTTATGTTTTGTAAACAATGAAAATATGATGGATTTATGCTTTTGAAACTAACAAGTCAAATCTTTTTGATTGTACAGGAATGGACACATGCTGACACATCGAAATAAAAAGCCGTACGAGTGCAAAGCCGAAGGATGCGGCAAGTCTTATTGCGACGCGAGGAGCCTGAGGAGACACACGGAGAATCATCATGCCGGCAGTAAAATCAATGACATCATCGGTCCTTGCAGCCCGACGACCGGACCTCATACGCCGAATACCCCCGGAAGTAATCCCAGCACACCAAGCACACCTGGTGCAACCTCCACAACGAATGGTCATGGGCACGCGGCCTTAAAGCAACTTCTTTCCACCGAACCCGCGCAAACGCAACAGCAAAAGGTAAATCATTTTCATCATTTCTTTCCAATTCATTGAATTCTTTGACTAAATTGCGAGTAAGAAAATGCGTTATATTTATCATATTTAATTAATTTATTTCCATAAAATATAATTTTACTTGAAATGCGATTATTGCAATTTGTAATTATAGTTACATTACATAGGTACTAATATTAAGTTAATAAACTTACAAACACAAAAAAAAATAGAGATGACCAATCGATTCTTAATTTGTTTCGCACGAAACGAACGAGGGATTTGAGTCTCACGTCCTTATTGTTTCTGTCGATCCGTCGATCCTCGCAGCGTTGCCCATGCTGTATATTTCACGATTGAATTTTCTCGAAATTGGTCTGGAATTGCTGCGCCCGAGATGGGTTTAAGGGCTTACAGAGCGAACCTTTCAAAGAGTCGGTCAGCGTGCATCCAACGCGAGTCCGCAAAGATGTAAGAGGATTAGGTGGCTTTTCCGCGATTGCTGAGTATGTCGCACGATCCGTAACTAAAACGCCATTAATTTCTATATCGTCTTTATCATTCAATTTCCCCGATCCATTTAAATCGCATATCGAGCTTATATGATATTACATAATTAAGAGGAAATGTACGTATTTCCAACATGAAGACCACTAAATGAAATCTTCGAAAGATGATAATTCCTACTCGCGTAGAATCATGTTAATTAGAATTTGAACCCGCAAGTCAGCCAGGTTGTTGAGCTATATAGAGCGGAAAATTTCTTCTCGATCTCTTTTGAAAGCGTTCCCTCTCGCTCTTATCTCCTCGCTCTATGGATTTAATTTTATAGCTTGCTAGCTTTCGGTAACTTTTATTACTCGCAATGGTCCCGTCTACCGAATGTAATGCACGACGATAATGAACTTCAGATTACTATCCCGCCAATTATTACAATCATTACTCGGACCTTGTGATAGTTTAACTTCTTTGCAACTCTGATGAACTTAATTTTCATTGGCCACAAGGTTGAGTGGATTCTCTTTTGAAACTGGTATAAATTATATCCGGAAAGCCTCTTTAAAAGTAGCTATTTTGCATCACCGAGCTAATTATTTCTCATTAATGAAGGAAATGCGTTTTAACAGAAAGTAACTTTGTAAAATATATCAGTATAATTACTGTTCAATATATTTTATAAAATGTAATATATTATTTTATATTGTTTCGATTCATCTAATAGCTATAATTTTATATTGATCATTTTCATTTTATTCCCTGTTTGTTTTTCAATTCACGTTTCTGGATAGTGCCATCAGTTTTTCAGAACGTGGTAAAACGCAGAGGCAACTGTTTCGACATCACGTTCGTAAATGTCACATCAGCACCGTCGCCTTTTAAACGCTATCGAAAGAAAGTCGTTAGTTCCAATTCTGGCCATTGCAATTAAAGGACGCGAAGCGGAAACTTCACGCCGCGCCGTCAGAAAGCCTTGCCTGATCCTTTCTCTTTTCTCTTTCTTTCTTGGCCGTTACCATCTTTCTACAGACTCGACCAACACGTAGGTTAGTAGCCCGCTGGCAAAGTTTATTGGCTGCGACCCTTGACCACGTAGGGCCGAGGTGGCTACACCCCGGCACACCATTGTCGAGCGATAAAAGGGCGCGCGCGAAAACGAACCATTCGTGAGGAACGAGAAAAGTCGAAAAGAGAGCCCCGAGGTGAGACCACTTTTCGTTTTCTCCTGCCTGCTCTCTACTAACCCCCTTCCTTTGCAGTACCCCTCTGTCAGACTGGTAGAAATTAGTTCTTGGCCGTAGAGCACGGAATTATTGCCTCTTTCAAAGTCGCTCGCTGCGCTTGCATTCGAAGGCAAGTGAGAGATGCGAAGAGAAAAGGAACAGAATAAAACAGAGAGAGAGGGAGAGATAGAAATCAAGAAAGAGCTAGTCAGTGTGTGCTTCCGTGTGCTTCCGTGTGCGTTGCACTGAGAGAAGGGTGGGAGGGTAGTTAAACCGAGACTACGAATCTACGATATTGAGTTAGAAGTAAGGCGGGCCGACCCTGAAGTGGGGGCTAATAAAATTTGATGACCGGGAACTTCGTAATGAGAATGAGAAAGGAGGCAGAGAGCAAGTAAGAGAGAATGGGAGAGAGACGAAAGCGGTCGGCTATGAAAACTTCTCAGACATAGCGAGCCCGCGATTTATGATATTTCATCGGACAGCCGCGGAGTCCGGAGAGTAATCTTTTGTAGTCATTAATTTTCTTTCGCTACGTCGTCGTAAGTTGCAGCCGCCTTTGTCGGAAATAGCGCAGTTGCGGATATTTATGAATTTGCTACTCCGACGCGTGAAATTTAATCAACGCCCGCGGATACTGCGTTAATTATTCACCGTAGCTCTATTGCGTGTTAAATCTGCTTACGAATTTTCCGCGACGTCAATCCTCGATCGACCGATAGCACGCACTTCATATTTCAAATTTGATTTCTTAAAAGTTTTAATTAATCCGGCGATCCTTGATTTAAAAACATTCTAAGATGTAAATATGTATTCTTTGATAAGAAAATTTATTTCTGCGGGATATTTCCACAAAAATGGATCAATCATATTTTATGATTGTCCCAAAAAACGACTATATTGCGAAACACGCATTATATCGCAAACACAAAGTCTTCAGAGATAATTAGTCATTTTTATTAACAACTAACTATATTTATTGATAGAATTGTAAAAATATAATTATTATTACTAACATTATAGTAATAATAATTATATTATAAAAATATGTACCTAATTATATAAATATTAAAAATTTTTTCTCTCAGTGCACGTTATCAGTTTTTCCTCTATATCATATCTTAAATTGTTACATATGAATACTTTATGAGATTAATACCAAAAAAAATTGACCGGTATTACTACAACGCATCTTCAAAAAAAGCTGCCAGTTATTGATTAAATTATGTTGTAAGAGATTGCCGTGAGATTGCTCGTTGAATGAAACCGAAAAGTCATCTCGCGCCTTTTCGAGCTTTCGCCTCGTTCGAATCAGTAACTTCGCGTACGTGCCGCGTTTGGGATTCCACCGAGGACCCGCCATAAAGTCGTCAGGGCACAATCGCGCGTACAAAAGTAGAACCACGAAGCGCGAGAAGTAGGAAAATACGAGAGAGGAGCACGTGTGGCAGACGAGAGAGACAGTAAAAGGGACAAAGGAGGACAGTTATGGGAGGACAGGGGAGGGATAGTAGATGAGGGTATATATGTATACCGAGACGAGAGAAGGGTTGACGAGAGAGAGGAGAAGTGGCTTTCCGACGCGCGAGCAAGCTCGCGATTTTCCCGTCACGTAGAGATGCGACTAGACGACGACGACGACTAGACGACGACGACGACGACGATCAAATTTGTTCGGGAATTCGAAATCGCTGGGATGGAACGATGGGTTGGGAATAAAGTGTATGCGGCAGCCGAGTGCGTTCGCGCCGCGCCCTAGGAACCTTTCAGTTGGTTCGCCACGAGTGCAAAGAAGAAGAGACGAGTCGATGGAGAAGGAAAGAGTGATTCGACATCAAAAGATGTCTACCGGTCGTTCAACTGACTTCGATTCGCGCTTACTGAGAGACGGCCTCGTCTGAAAATCATGGTTACCGTCCCGGAAAATCACTGTATCGCTTCGGAGCCGTGCGCTAAGTCAAAGGATACGTTCTTTCTTCCTAGACACGAGATTTTTCTAGTATAAAACTCCATCGCATTTTACATTTTATTTGAGTTTCCTTCAAAATTGCGAGTATATACGGATCTTTATTACTGTTTAGTGCATTCTTTCGTGAATCATCTCAATAATATGAATAAAATTATTGATTTTACAGAAAAAAATAGAGAGAGAAAGAAGAGAAAATTAAGAATTCAATGTAATGAAAGTTTCTTAAAGTATCTCATTTAATATTAATGCGATGTAAATACATGATGCTGATATCACTAATTGCAAACAGTTGTCAAAATTTCTAAAAAATGTTGAATGAAATAAAAAGGCAATTTACTTTATTATTATTTTCAGTTATTATTGGAAATTAAGAAAAATTAGATCTCGCAACTATTCTTGCGTAATGCGATGAAAATATTGATTTCATGTTTTATAGTGAACAGTTATTTTTCTTTTAAAATGAATCGAGGCTAAATGATTTTATGCGTATATTGATGGCCAAATATCAAGCATACCAGGCATCATCAGCGTGATTTTCAGTCGTGCAAATATTTGCCCGTGTAGGAATTACGGAATTCAATCTTGATAATATCGCTTCCATGAATTTTCAATCTTTGACGTGCAGTAATGACGTCAAAGAAATGTGGAATTTCATAACGTTGTCGTTAATGTATCGCGCTCGTTATTACAACGAAACAACTAGAAAGGCTTTGCTATAATTACAGTTAATACGCACGTCCGTTGCACTCACTCGATTGGAGATTGTACCGCAGTCGCAGTGTCAGAAAACAAACCAAAAGGTGTATACTCAAAAGCTATTTTTTTCCACAAAAAATATGTATACATATTGTTTTTAATGAACACATTCCATGAATGTTTCAATAAAATAATAAAACGTTTTCATATGCTTGTGTGAGACAAATACGAAATATGAAAATCTTTTGTATATATATATATATATATATATATATATATATATATATGTGTATGTTTTTATATATGTCGGTGTCAGCGCATAAAGCTTTCTTTATCGAAAAATTTATTTTTTTTTATACATTACACTTTAGGTTTTTTTATTTATTTAATTAAACGTTCAACGTCTCTGTTCTCGACAAATGTGAAATGTTTAACAAATGTTTTATTTGCGTCGATGCTCATTCAATCTCTATCATTCATTTTAAAACTGTTGGACAATAAGAATCATTCAATCGTCCTCTCAACGACGCGGCGAGAACTGGGTCGAACAACTGCTAGAGACTAAATCTCGAAGACTGATTTACGGGCGTCTCCGAATCGATTTATGCGACTTCGGACATCCCGCCCGCGTCGCCGCGGTTCCAACTAATTTCGAATTGCCAATGTAATATTTTCAACCGAAAACAATTTTCCCACTCTGCGATGTTATCCGACTTTAATTACATTATGGAATTTCATATCGCGCAGAACGTATTCAACGAATTCCGCGCGGTGTGATTCCGTGCATTCGTGATTGCCGTGTCGCGCATGTTAACTAGCATACGTTTGACGCTCGATAGAGTTAGCTTCTCGTCGACGAGGCTTCCACGTGGCGAAACGAAGTCCTCAACCCCGAAAATAATTCGGTTCTAACGCAAACCCGATTCTCATTCTATGTCAGCCCCACCCATCCCGCCGTGGCGTGGAGCGTACAATTGGCGAAATTCCTGAAATCTACTGGGAAGGATTAACTTTGAGAGTTGGACAATCGGACTTGGCCGTTATTAAATTCTTGTTTATAGATTGGAAGTAAAATACGTTACGATAAACCAGATTTCACGATGTTAGGAAAGCACACATTTTGGGCTCCTCCCAGCACTCCGTAATAGAAAATTTATATTTATTATATAATAAAAGTGCAGATTTTTCTTTCAGTTTACATTTCTAGACAGATAATTATAAAACCTTCTGTGATTGCTGTTAATTTAGTAATAATGAGAAACTTTGCAATATACATTACTTCGCCGTCTTTTTTTTTTAGCGAAGCTATCTCATGTTTAATCGGCCTCGGCAGAACTTTAATTTAGAACCGTACGAAGTTTTTAAATTATTAAACTAACATCGGATATCCCGTCCAGCGTATAATATTTATATGCTGCTTTTCCGCTTTCGAACTTTTCTAGCAGTTTCATTTGGTTAATCATTCTACCAACATTGTTTCCGTATCCACTTTGATAATATTAATTATTACATAATTACTTTGGACGTTATATGAAATTCCAAATATTTAGCGTGTCATTAATAACGAAATTAATTATAACATTAATTGTTATTGACACTAGTTTTCTAAATAGAAGGAATAATCATCACTGTTTATTGATGTTATTAAAATTATTACGTACATTAATCCAAATCAATATTGAAAGACGATATATAGAAGTATAAGATAAAGAATAATAACAATGTGAACAAAACTTTTAGACGATATGTCTATTCTTTTTTCTCAAGTAAAACGACAGTATATTCTTATATCATTTCTAAACAAATGATAACTTTCCCGTTTCAAAAAATATTTTAACTCTCGGAATATATCCATCTTCTTTAAAGTATATAATTATGCCTCTACATTCAATCGTTCCCTTCATTCATCGCTTAATCTCTTGTAATTCCCAACCTTCTCGCGTTCCGTCGTCATCGAATTTCCTCCAATTCCGAGACGAAATCGCCCCGTACTTTCTTTTCTACGAAAGAATATATCGTACCTCCGCGGTGCAATCTTAACAGAATTACGAGCGTAATAGCCTCTACTCTACTTTGGTACTCCGACTGATTTATATCTGAGCGCTTTCATTCAATGAAGTCGATACAAATGACCACTAGACGAACGTTCTCGTCCGTAATGTCCGAGTATTGTAATAATGGATACGGTATCTCTCTTGAATTATTAAACCCGCCCGAATTTAAATTAAGTGCTATAAACAACTCTTCTATATTTAGACACATAAATACGTTTATAAACATTGTATCGATAACACGGTTTTTAATTTCTGGGTACCGTCCGTCGGGTAATTTTTCTACTTTACTCCTTGCAAAAGGGCCATGGTTGGCTGTCTGTGAAAAATAAACGAGCGCGTGCAACTTGGCGCAACGCCGTTCCGAGCCATTAAACTTGCACGCGGTAGCAAGTTTTTCGAAGCTGCGCATGCACTCTTCTCATGCACGAAGGGAGAGAAAGAAAGAGAGAAAGAGATCGTTGCATGTTATATGGCGTTGCACACACGCGAAGCGCAATGCTGTGTGCCCGTAGGGGCTTTCGATATTCCGGCGCGAGTGCCGCGCGGAAAAAGCCTAAGCACTACCGTTATTGATGACCGTCGTGTCGAACGGACCGCGTTGATTTATCGGTCCGGAGGAAAGAAATATTTCTCCGGGGCGGGTCGGAGAGAGGCGGAGATAGAGCGACGGGGAACCGCAGGTGATACGCCAAGGCGGAAATTTACGATAATATTTGCCGGGGCCGGACGAGCCGCGAAATGAAATTTCCACGATATGGCTTACACTTCTCGCGACGAGACCTTTTTCCCCCGACTGCGAATTTCACGGTAGTCACGAGAAGAAATCGTGACGTCGGAGATCGGAAAGCGGAAAGTCTGATGATAAATTTCTTTTTTATTTAATTATATCTTAAGAGATATTTCAATATCCAGAAGTTGAGCTTTTTTTTTCATAAATACGTAACTTTAGAGAATTTTTTTGTGCTACTTATATAAAAAATTTTTTATTCGTTCTCAAAATTATGAAATGCTTTCCTTCTGATAATCAAACTCAGAAACAGAAGATCATGTCTCCTGAACATTATTTATATTAAAATTATTTATATTAAATATAACTTTTTGTTAGAGGAATAATTTACGAACGCAATGTAATATAAGAATTATAAAGAAATATTCGTTAAATATGACACGAAAAAATCAACAGAGAAAAAGCGAATTCTAGCTTGCATCATTTGAACGGTATGTTAATTAGACGATACATGAAGGAAAACGAATTGAATTAGTCGGGCAAGTATACAATGCTCCGACATATATCACGAACGGACACA
>Ga0157364_1003465_pt1 | contig 15304 bp, 6 predicted proteins | sample AttsexASBM2_FD_111476 | JGI IMG/M metagenome (GOLD analysis project Ga0157364, IMG submission 111476) | Fungus gardens microbial communities from leaf cutter ant in Ribeirão Preto, State of São Paulo, Brazil - Atta sexdens ASBM2 | ecosystem: Host-associated > Fungi > Mycelium > Unclassified ...
AGAGAGAGAGAGAGAGAGAGAGAGAGAGAGAGAGAGAGAGAGAGAGAGAGAGAGAAATTATGTATTTAAGAGAGTATGTATTTGTTTAAAAGAGACAAAGTATATTATTTATGAACGGGTGAAATCACAAACCATATTTGATATAAATGTATTAATAGGCAATGATAATAAACAATAACAATAATAATGTAACAATGATAAATAACAATGATAAATGGCAAAAGTAATAATAATAATTTAGCAACCCCTTGGTGTTCAATTGTACTTACATGGTGTAATAAATGTTTATAGTGTCTACACACACAACATAAACACATAGATGCATGTATTTTCGACACCTTCATAATTTTCCTAGTTTATCGCTGCAATTACATTTACGATGTGCATCGAAAATATATCATCTACCATATTTCTTTGAAATTGTCAAAAAGAAAAGAAACTTGCTATAACATCTTAATGCTTTAGAGGCAAACATCAACTAAAATAAAAATTAATTAAAATGAATTATTTAAAACTCATTTCAGTTAATAACTCGACATTAAAGAAATAAACAAATTTTTTAATAATTTAGCAATTCAAATTATTTGCAAGTAGTTTATGATATCTGTATCTCGTTTATCGCATCGTTTTATGTAGTTTAAAATAGGAAATCGTACATTCCGAATACTCCGAAATACGTCATCATTGTAATTGATATGCTCAGCATCTCATTTTGAAAATTTCGAAAATCGGTTTTACCGTCGTGACTGAAAGATCGAGAATGTTTAAAGTCTAATCTATAATGTGCTCTTTGCTTCCTATATTTTGCTTCTCATCATTTACTTTTACCTCTTATTTTTTTGCCTCTTATCTTAATTCCTTCATTTTCTATCGCCTGAGATAAAAATCGATAAACTTCAAAAGAAACAACGAACATGATAAAACAGCCATAAAGAGGAAAAAAGGCAAGATGTAAAAAGCAAGAAACAGGAAGCAAAGAGCACATTATAGATTAGGCTTGAAATATAATTCGAATATGTAAAGCGGCACGGATTGCATCATTATTTCAAAATAACACATACGTTTGATAATTGTACAGGTTAACAATTTCATATAATATATTCACCGACAGGAAGTTCTTGAAGCAATCTCTACATCCATCGGAAGTGATAGATATAAGAATCGCCGCTGTCGATCGGCACTCGAAGCGGTCGGCGTAGCGTTTCGGCGCGGAGTTTCATCTTGCAGATTGTAGCCATCTTGCTTCGTGAAAAACGCGGCATCTCGTTCACATTTCCGCACTCGCGTTATTAGACGCATCGTCGTCATTGAGACTTTTCACGCGCGCACTCCATTCAACCCTTCGTTGAAATCTCACACGATCTCGGTGATAATCGCGCGTCGAATTCTCGTAAACGGACCACGCGATTCCACTTCATACGAACGATTGACGCTCCGCGAACAACTTGCGCGCGACCGTTCGAATGATTATGCTCGATCACGTGATTGAGTGCTGCCTCGCAGGGCTGTCTTCATCTGCGGACGATTTTATCCGTAATAATCGGATTTCTAAGAATTTCAACAAGCAGCGCCTGTTGTTGTGGAAAGCAATAGATTATCAGTTACGTCGTTTAACACCTCGATTGAAAGAGATCGCGACTTATTCTTCTCTTCTAGAGTGAACGAGCCTCGAGTCTCGTCATCTGGCGCATGTAGCAACAAAATAATCTATGTTATTAAAAACTCTCATTCGATTCTGCTTTTGTTTTACTTTCATTCTTGGCGAGCCGGTGAAACGTTCTTGGAAGATAAACAAGCATGCGCTACGATTACAGACCTCGATCGACTCGAGTTTTTGTAATACTAGGTAATACTGTCCTTCGTAAATTTTTATTACAATTTAAACGAAATGCACAGCGAATAAGAAGTATGTAGGTTCCATTCATTTTTGGAATTATTTTACATAGAGCTGAGAGAATTCGTGCAAAATGTTTTTGTTGGGGAAACATTTATTTTTGTATTTATACGAAATAATAATAAAGTAAACTTTATGTAAAACTATCGATACTTAGCATAAATTTCATAACTTTTATTTTATGTTATCATAAATAATTTTAATAATTTTGATTTAATTATGCATCTTATTATATACGTTTCATTCAATTGTAATATATGTATGCTATCGGAAAGGTTAAATTTTTGTAAAAAAGAAAAAATAATTGTACGGAGAATTAAAATTGTTGCAAGGATAAACACTTATTACAAGTTGCAGAATTTTACCATCTCGAGGAAACGTAAGATCTCATTCAACTAAAAAAAGAAAGATAATATTTATAAAAAAAGACTTACGGAAAAATGTTCATATTTCAGAATGATCAACCGTATATCATTATTTAACAATCAAACTTCGTTTATAGAAGTTTTTTTTTTCTATAAATCCACTTGCTATCGAAATTCCGCAAAAGTTCCTGCGACTCATGAAATACGTACAAAGCAGTCAAATAGATTTTATATGTGTGCGTGCGTGTTTGTGGAGTGCGCGAGGAAGGCACGGATTTTTAGTCCACGACACGGGCGACTCGCGGAATAGCTCCGTAGCTGCTGGCGCAGCACTGGAGCAGACTGCAGGAGTAGTGGAAGCGGCAGCGACGGCGACGGCGACGGTGACGGCAGTGGTACAGCTCGCTATCTGACTATCTCGTCGTCGTTATTCGCGCTACGCGTTCCCGCGAGTAAAAGCGGAACGCGCGCGTCGTATTCGTGTGTCGCGCGTGTGCGCGTTTTCATCCGGTCCCGCGAAACCGATCGCATATCCGAGACGCGCGCGCGAGATGGTGCCGCGATATCCATAGTTGGTACATAAGCCGATTCGTCCGTGCGAATCGCGCGCGAGCGCGAGGAAGTAGTGCGTGAGAGAGAAGCGAGAACAAGGCAAGCAGCAAACGGGATTACGTGAAGAGATTTCCGGCCGAAGGAGGAGAGGAGGTGGAGCGAGTTCGCGCAGGATCAGGTCGGTTGCAGCGACGGCGACGGCGACGGGGACGGCGGCGGTGGCGGCGACTATGCGGAACGTCGTCGCGACGGTGCGAGACCTCGTCGCGGCTCGAACGTCGCGGAATGGGGCCCGTTGATCGGGTCCGGGAGAGCGGCTACGGGCTTCGACGACCATCGACGACGACGGAGGCATGGACGTCATCGGGGACGGGGATGAGCAGACCCTCCAGGCGATTCTCGGTGAGTTAATTTCCTTTCTTTCTTTCCTTCCTTCTTCCTTCACCTTTTGCGTTTCGCGAAAGCGAATAACGCGCTGTCAGTTTTTGTTTTTCTCGCTCCGGCGCGGTGCGGCGTTTACCTTACCGTGCGTTTACACAAGCTAAGCGGAACCAAGCGGAGTAAGCGGAACAACGGACGGCTCGTGAACGTGCGGCTCTCTCGTTTTCGCGAGCGTGTCGCATAACGGTACTAGATCCTTCTAAACGCGCTCGTAACAACTAACAGTAGGCGCAGATCAAAAGTGACACGACCGCGATGACAGCTACGGAATGTCGTGAATTTGACACCGACACCGTTATCTTGCATCGCGTTTTACGCTGTCATGAGTCCCACAATCGGGTTCTCCACCGAATATCGAAGCACGCATTGACCTTAAACGTATGCACCGGATATATGCGCGCGTACGTTTTCAACCTTCAACTTTTCAGTTGAGAAGAGCGAAACGACGCCATCGGTTCACCGATGCTGGAATCGAAAGCAATGGAACGCAATTCGTGGAATTCGCGTGCGAAACACGCGGCGCATCGTCGGTGGGAGCTCGAAGGGGGAAGGGTGGGAGTGAGGAGGGGGAGGAGGTGGAGGAGGAGATGGAAGAGAAGGCTTGATCGGCGCTGCTAGGATCGCTATTGTCGCTATATGTATAGTGTTGCGCGTCATTCCATTTGGCGAGAGAACGAGAAAAGTCTCTCGATTTTGCGATAAATGCATTGTTCGTTAAGTCAACTTGGTTCACCTGTCTTCTTTGATATCTGGGAATCAATCTTGAAAGAGATGAAAATGACAAAAGACTCATCAGATTCATCAGGTGCTGACACCGTCGACTAATATAATTATAAATATTCTAATGAATTTGTACTTACTCTTGTCATTTTTACCCATTTCAAGATACACAATCGAACCCCTGTAAATCCGATAATAAAATGCTTCCGTATTCTTAAAATTATTATTATATTATTTATGCAATATTTTTTATGCGCGACGCTCATCGATCGGAGACTAATTCGTATCGTTTGGCAGGAAAATATCCGAAATTTGAGATCGACGATAAAAATATGCATCGAAAGAGGATAAAGTTCGATCCGCGGTTTTGTAGGCGTCAACGCGTGTGATACACTCGCGAAATCTTCCTTATCGCGAAACGCCACGGTTTTTGCGTAACTGTGTCCCAGAAGATCCTTATCCTCACCTATTATCCTCGCTTTTCCTCATACCGGCATGGCAGTCCCGAAATCGAAGGAAACAAATTGACCACGCGATTAACGGCGAATTGATACTCGAAACGTCCCATCGACGATCTCAGTTTCGTATTTGAAATTGTAACTCGAAAGATGACTCTAATTCGGTAAACTTTGGAGTGCGAGGGTTAAAAGAGAAGAGTCATCATGCCGCTTACGTGGATACATTTATCCTACTTTTGCTTTGACTCTGCCTCTTCCATACTCGCGGAAAAACCGCCTTCGCATACCTGTTACACGCGCCTCTCAGTTTGATGCATCGCACTGAATCGCGTCTCGATTTTTTTTTTGCTCTTTCCAGACCTCCCGAGGGCCTCGCTAGCTGCAACGACGTCGATCATCGCAATTGCGGAATATAAAATTAAATAGAAAAAAAAAAAAATATATGTAGATACGCGGACAGTATCCCGCTCTTCCGCGTATATTTACGTTTTCTTCGAAGTTTGCGATTTGTGGCCTGTTCGACGTCGAGTGCATTCACCTGTAACGAGTGCAGCGTAGCGTTCCTTATGTAGGTCAGAGGTTGTAACGTAATGTCCCCTCCGATCTTCGAGATGAATGCATTCACCTCGTCCCGGCATGAACCAGGAACAAAACATTGTTGTTGATTCTTTGTCGGTGATCCTTTGTCAGTGAACTCGAGAAATTTGTACTGTCAGCGACAACGATCTCACTGCCAGATCCGAGTTTTATAGATGCGTTTTTTATAGATGCGTTTAATCATAGAGATTACTAATCATGGAGAAGAAAAGTGAAATAAAAGAATCTTTCAAAGAAGACCTAGAAAGCGACGGAATGTTTTTCATGAGACGTCGGTATGATTTCAGAAAACCGTTAGGTCGGGTCAATCCTTTCATTAACAGTTATTGGTCGATTCGATCGTTCCACATAGATCTCTCATTTTTTCTCTCCTGCGGGCCGTCGACGTTATCCTCCAGCCGTTACCAACAATTCCACTGTTCTCTCTGCTACTGCAGACAGATAGTGAAAGTCGCGTGGTGAATGTGCTTTTCCGTTTATTTGGAATTAATGGTTTGATAATTCACGGTAACCTATACCACAAGACGGGCAATGTACCGCTATATGCATTCACTTTTTGAGTCACCTGTCTATTCTATCGATACTAACATTTCTCTTGTTCAATCGCGCTCCTTTCATCCTCCGAGTGCCGCGTCTCTCGTCTTTTATGTTAAACGTTTGTCTTTTAAATGGAATGAGAATAACATGGTTTTAATGAAAAGGTTGATGAAAAGCACTGAAGGTTGTTACGGAGTAACGTAGACGTTAAATGAATTATTTAATGACAACGTGTTAATGTGTACGCGTTTACTTGTACACGTATATGATAAAACGCGTCATTGACTAGAAAGATGTGGAACGCGATGTGATTTCATTCGTGCATTTCGAAATGTTTTATTTTTTTTTCTCAAGCAGGCAACGCATATATATGACGAAACACATTCGTTATGAGCGTCATACGATGATAAATAATTAATTTTGACCTCTTACATTGTAATATTAATATTAATCCAGCATGTGTAACTTCATTTGTCAAGTTTCTAATCAGACAGTACGTACATTGTGTTCTATTTAATTTGTACGTGCACATCTCGGAGAGAACTCCGGAATGAGAAACAATGGAGACAGTGCTCCAATTTCATTCGATCCGTTTATAAATAGTAACGAGTGGTTTATAAGTTGTAGCTTATTACTCTCGATATAATAATAACGGGTACAAATTGCAACAAACGGTGTGTTGTCAGAAGAACCAATTTACTACTTGCTACTTACTTACGCCTCGCCGAGGCGACGCGCAAAGTTTTTGCAATGTTTGTCTTGAAACCCGACTTCGGGCTTCACCCAACAATTTCGTGGTACGATTTATCAATAATATTCTTTTTGAAAGACTGACAAAAATATTTCTCTCACCCAAAATTTATGTCTTTTTACTTGATCAGATTTTATCCTTCGGTCGTCCTTCATTGCAGCTCGCGGTTGTATCGTCGAGGAAATTCGCAGTCTCGTCGGACTTTGCCATCGATCGCGACCTAAAATTTATTTTGGACTACGAGCGCTTGCAACGAGTTTAAATAAAACGATAATGAAAGTCGAATTCGATCGCCGCGAGCTTATCGGTGATAGTTGAAGCCCTGCGGATGAATTATGGGATTTCATCGCGCATAGCATGGCCGTTCAGGAAAGTGGCGCGCAAGCCGTAGAATGTTTTGTGCCACCCACGAAAGCACATTGGTCGATGAAAAGCTTCGCGGGTCCGCCTTTCGCGAAAAGCTCGAGCATGCGCACTCTTCTTACTATGTCAAGTAGGAGAGGCTATTTACTAAGCGTTATTCTTGCCTTTGTTAACGTGTATTGTTGTGAAGCGTCCCCGCATAAATATCTTTCAGAAAATTGTCGGGGGTATTATATTCTAAACTAAACCGCAATTTATGACAAGTGCTTCTCTTTCTGAGAAAAATTGAAGAAAGGAATTGAAAAGAATGCACATGGAGTTTTTATTGTCTGTATAAAATATTAATGAAAATCTTTATAAATAAAACTGATATAAAATATGTTTTAATGAGATTGATTAGTTAAATGATAAACATTAATAAAATATTAGAAAATTATTAGTTAAGATATAATATGTAAGATTAAATTAAAGATTAAAAATACTTCGAAATAGAAATTCTTTGATACAAATATTTAATACAAATATCTTTATATTTAGGAGAAGTAGAATTTCGTAATGTTATTTATATTTTATTATTGCATAGTTAAAATGATGAAACTTACATAAATTAAATATATTAATTGTAAAATGCACAAATATATATCACAGACCTTTCAGTTCTTAAAAAGAGGAAGTAAACATATCGTGAACATCGTAAACATAGGCACGTGCCCCAGGCATAATGGGGCGATTTGTTTAATCGATGGCAAGACCCTTTGATTCTGGTAGACCTCACAATCCGCGATCACTTATTACACATGTTTTTTGTAGGTATTACGAAGCGAAAAATGTGCGTACAGTTACTATATTAGATGTTATATTAGATGTTATCATTAATATTTTTTCCATATATTTTTTCTGTTAATAGCGATGTTATCAATATCATTAATTTTGAATATTTTAACTTTTTATATACATATTTGCAGTTAAACTTTTAAATAAACTTGATCGCTCTTTTTTGTAAAGACTCGAGTAAGTATATTATTTTAACAATTTTCTACAATAAATAGTATCGATATGCAGTTTTTGCAATGCTGTCACCAAAAGCGAAAGCTGAATTCTATCGTTGAAAGTTTTATCGAGCATGAAATCGTATAGCAGTTCACAAAAGAAGTTAGTAATAATTCTCATAAATTGTATTTTCAAAAGGTCCTTTTTTCTAAAATTCGTAAATCAGAAGTTACGTAATGAAAGTTTCTAATTAACGCTCTCGGGTCATCATTCTTCATCTTCCTTTCTTGAGTAAATTAGATGTATAAATTGTTAAATTAATTAATCTTTCGTAAGTGGCATCATGTTTTTTTTTAAATATATAAAATAATTTTAAATATATAAATATATAATTACCAAAGTTTGTTATCAAGTTACAATTTTTATATATAAAAATTGTAATATTTATGTTTTTTAGAATGTAGGGTAATAAGAGTAATATTTTAAATGATTGCGACCATTATTATGATTCGATCTATTGTAAGGTTCGAATCGCGACAATGTCTTCATTTGCCACGGTTAATGGTCCTCGCTATACGCTCAGACGCTCGTCGCGGACTTTACTACACCGGCTGCTCTAGATTTTCATGGGAGATTGTTTATAATGCAAGAGAGAGGATGTGTGGACTACTTTACAACTTGCGAGTCGCCATTGCCGACGCGATCGTTCAACATACAAACGTTCTACATGTAGAACGAACGGACTAGTTACAAAAACCGGAGGAAGCGATAATCCTTTCTATTATTAACTTTTTCTTTTAATTCTATTTGCACGAATGACCTTTAAGCGCTACATCGTTCAAGTAATGAGTCATATCGAGAAAAATGAATCTTATGGTAGTAAATCATAATAATTGGATGGATGATCTGTCTGTTTTTGATATTTCTAACAAAGAAAGCGTATGCCAGCAGATATTTTATATACATAGTTGACGATCAAATGCATATTTCAATTTTGCAACGATTCTCGAAGAAGAAGTTCAGGGATATTGAGAAAATCGTTAGATTTATCCATGAGATGTGGGCAGAATTATATTTGTCAATTTGTCTTATTAATAATTATAGTTAATCATTAACTGTTATTTTGCGGAACTTTATGTTTATTTCTAACGTCAAACGCGATCAAAATACTTATATATTTGTATCATCGCAAAGTGGCGCAACTAGTGAAAGCCGATGAATACCTCGAGCTAAAGTTCAGGGGGCGTATCACTGTGGGAATCAAGCGACTTTTCTCTCCGCATTGTACTACGAAGATTATGATTATAGTTGGTTAAATTATTATCGTTAGACGTTCGACGCACCTGTCATATAACGCGTCGCACTTAAACCCCAGTAAACAGTTAGCACAAAACAATATTCATAAAAATATCGAGGCCGCCTTTTTCGTGGAAGTTTGAAATGTATTCTGGTCCCTTGGAAAAATTCCGTGAGTTTATCGATCCCGGAGACGATGCTTGCAAATTCTCCAAGGAGACTATTATACGGTAACAAAACGATACGCTTCGAGCTGGATATCAGTGACATACAATGAGACACGATTCAACATGCTCACGATCACGATGAGGTAGGGAACCGTGGAACGTGGTATTACGGGAGAAACATGGCCCCGGCCGTTTTCTGCTGATGTCCCGATGTCGTGTCTTCCGTTCGAGTCACGCTAACTTTTCTCGCTCGTCCCCATTCTCGATCCTTCCTCCCTCCTCCCCCTGAAATACAGGCCGATTTATAATATATACGTACGCGCGAACCAATAGTCTTCTAGGCGATCTAAGTGCTTGGAAATGACTGTTTTATTCCGTGGATACGTACGTACGCACGCCCACGTTAGACACATTACCATATTTATTGCTTTGGCAATAACATTCGCATTCGTAGGCGAGCGTGTCACGGATGAGCGATGTGTGGATGAGGTCAGGCGTTTGGGTTAAATGCACGAGCACACGCGAGAATTTCGGACGCGAAATCCTTATCATTCGATAAGGCGATGATAGTAAATATTGAATTCATTTCCAAAGTTACGAATTAGAAATTCTATAATTCATGGGAAAACGATATTCCATTCGATAAAGTTGACAAATTGATGAGGCTTAAGAATCTAAAAAGAAAATTTAAGCAATATATCATACACAATTAACAGAGGAAAACCTCCTATTATGAGATAGGCGCTTAATATGAGATAGTAGTGTTTTTGTTAAACTAATAAATGCTCTCTGTTGATTCCACCATGAATTTATTGCTTTTGGGTTGAAAATTATTTAGTCGGAAATTCATAATTAGATCGTCTGTCGTAGAAAAAAAAAGATTTTAAAATTTGGATGTCTTCATTGAGATGAGTTTTTAAACCTTGTTTGTTTAATAAGTAAATATTTTGCAATAAATTCTGTATGTAGCGATAGAATAAGGTCGTATTAACAAAAAAATACGATGTTGAATTGCTTAATTATAGAAGTTTGATTGTAAAACTATGAGACATGGAACTCGTAATATGATAATAAATATATTCAGGATACTTCTAATATGAAATAATCTGTGCTCCTATGAGTGACAATCGTTGCTGAAGTATGAAATGTTATTGTACAGTAATAAAAAGAATAACCGAAATGGACATCGAATGCACGTTTCTGCGATGCTTGAATCCAACCTCAAGACGAGTCCTGAATACAATACATCGCATGCTTATTTTGTGCTCACACTGGCTGTGCTTATTTGTCGATTTCTCAAGGTATCTTATATTATGAGCATAATTTTATGATTTTACGATTTGCTCACTTTTTATATTTTTCTGATTTTCAGAAAAAAATAATAGTCGAATTAAATTTTACATTACAGTATCTTAAACATTATTAAATTCCCTTAAAAAAAAATGATCTATTATTTTTTTTAAATTCTGATGTCTATAGACTTTCAGCAATTACAGAAAATTAACTGATAATCATAATAGAAGTCTTTCCTCTATTAATGTTTTGATGTAGAACCAGAATTCAGGAGAAATATTACTAACGTAAGGTTGAAGAACTGATAGTGTGTAGATGTTTACATTTTACAAAAAGTGTGACTTCGATTTTTTCAATTTATTTAGCTTCTTGGATATGTATTTTAACGATTCAACAAAATATATTCACAAAATATGTTTCACAATATATCTCATCATCGCTTTATAACTCATAGCAGATTTCTGAACACGATCGAATAAATATCGAGCAAGTTGTTCATGCGCAAGTTAACTTGTCAGGTGAAAGGTATAGGTGTGGCTAACGTAACAATTCACACTATACAAATTTAAAGTGAAACTTTAAATAATTCTCATCACCGCCGGAAAGTATCCAATTATAATGGTTATCGTGAACTCATGCCGATACGGCACGCATCAAAAAGACTAGACCATCTAAAATTATGAACTGTCATCATTCAGTGCTCGTTCTAAAGTACGCTTTTAAAAGAATGTCATCTTTCTATGACGGATCTTTTTAACAAATTGTAATTTGTTTTTATTTATAACTTATATTTATTAACGTTCAGTCAAAATAGAGATGTAAAATTGGTATGACAAAATAATGGACATGCGCAAAAAAGAGATCAATGAAAAATGTATAGATATTAATTTAATAAAAGATTCGAATCATGGAGAAACGTGGCATTCTATGTGAGTTTGTATCGTTAAAGCACCAGCTGCATACTTTTACTATCCTTCGAGATTCTCCTTGAACCGATGCGCGAGTACATGAGTCGAGAGAGAGCAATGCTTCAGAAATCATGGCTTTTATGCGCGCGTGTAATACAGATACCTCCGATAATCGCAATGACGTTAACCACAGTGATAGTCTACACGATTTGCCGTAAGGCAGCCGGGCTGAATGGCCGTTCAAAAACTTTGATTGCAAAGAAAAAAAAATTCATATTTCTCCTTTTCTTATTTATTCTCGTTGTTGACTTGTACAATCATGTATCATAAATCATTTTGACGCTTACATCGGTTAATTGCTCCATTGTACTGGCTTGAAATTGGTTCACAATTGCAAACACGAAACTTATATGATTTACAGACACGCATTTAATTAATAATAATTACATATATCTAGTGAATAAAAAAAATGTTTGCATATATAATTTTTTATATTGAATATTGAATAAAACACTTTTTTTAAGAGTAACAACATTTCTATATTTATAAAATTCTCCTAAAATAATAAAAAATTTGCATGTACAGCTGTTAATTTTTTTGTCATTCACTGTTTGCTAAATAATATTTCTCTTGTATACGATTCCAAGTAATGGTTTATCTAACGTCAATTTGCAACTTGTGATTGTCATTACCGACAACGTAAAGTGTATAATTATTACTTTAATTCAAACACACTTCAGCAGTAAAATTAAACATATATATCTTTTTCACGTTGCAATAAATCAGGTATTGCGGAAAAATGCCGTACTATTCGTAATTCCGATAAGAATCTGATGATGAGGTGAACAATTGAATCAGCACGAAGAACACCGACAATGCCAGTTGTATGCAAATTCCATTAGTACTGTAAGGCATAATGAAATGTTGATAGTTGCTAGCGCGGCCTCGCAGGTTTCTGTAATTGTAATATCACGCTATATGTGATCACACAGGTAAACAGCAGATTTTTAAAAAAGTTAGACACAGGATTAGTTTGTATCCATTAATCACAGAGTCATCGAATGATAATACTATTCAACGATTATAAAATATTCTGCATTAAATATATGTGAAAAATCATCTTTGTATTAAGTATATAAAATATGTATAATTGTTATTGATCTTCTTAGATAATAAAACAAAAATTAATAATTGATCGGAAATATGTATTTGTTACAATCGAGTCATACCTTGTAACAGATGTTCACCGAGAATGTCAGAGATTTCAATATTTTTCTCTTTTATTTCTTTGCGACAGGTATAAGTTATTTAGATTGTAAATTTGTTAAGTCGCTTAATTAATCATCAGCGACATTGCTTATAATTGCCGATCACTCTCGTTCTACATATCTTGACGTTTATAGGCGATACACACTACATATCATGCATGTTTTAAAAGTCGCTTTATAATAGAGTCTTTGTGTACAGAAGATCGCTGGCTCATGAAGCAACCGAAAGATTTACGAAGGCAATTATCCTTTTCGCGAACGAGAAATGACAGAGGATAAATGTAGCGTTCAGAGTAACGATGAATAAGTAAACGGCCATTTAACCAGAAGCAAACATTTGCATATTATTGGTCTGCCATTATCGTCGCCCTTTTCCGATAGCATGGTCTTCAAAACCGAGCCTGGGAAATGTTCGTTCGATGTGCCCAGTCCCGATCGTGTTAATAGTAATATAAACAGGGGAGGGTTGATACAACGCAACGCGGGCGGGCACTTAATGCGTGATGCCGATTACACGCACCCGTGAACATTTATGCACGCGACGAGAAATGGATTCACGCTCTCTCACTCGGTGCAAAAGTGACGGGCGTGTTGTGAACAGCAGGTGTTTATCGAAAGAATTCTGATAGAATAATTGGATCCACAAGCCCTCTTTAATTGTTTAATGTTTCATACATATGAACGATGATGCGCGTTCAAGTCATGGTTAATCGACAAAGAAACGATGCAAATAGACGATTTATTCAGTCAAGACAGCGTTGTTGTAGAAATGAGCATCTCTGTATCTAAAGCTTAATGCATCTCGCAATATTAGAATTTAAAAATTTCACGTAAAATTCACGATTATTTAAGGTATTAAGAATTTTAGAAAAACTGTTTCTTAATTATGTGTATAATTATGTATATTTTCTATTTTTTTATATTTCTGTATACATAATCATTATAATTGTGTATATAAAGAAGAAAATGATTTATCAAAAAATTAATTGTTAAAAATTGATATCAGTTGATAATTCAATTTTGTATGAATTAGCTGAAATCGTTTTAGAATTAATCATATTATTTCGCTTTTTTTTAGAATAATATACCTATTACAAATGAATATAAAAAATCTTAATTTTATATACTATATTCCAATCGTGCGTGATAAGTTATTCGGTCATCTATTGTTAGATACGTAATTTAAATATCAAATCTTATTGTTAGTTAATTGATAATCGATATCTGAATTCATAACGAAAGAAAAACATTAATTGCAATTTATAAGAAAAACATTAATCTTTAAATTCGTATAACATCTTATGTACGATAGTACATATCGAAGAAAGGGGCTGCGTATAACCACCCCTTTCAGTCTGAAATAAGCGCCGCCCTCCAGTCAAAGAGGAAATCCCCTCTTGGAATATGGTGGAGGTACTGGAGCCCTCTGATGAAGGAGACCTGCGATTAAGTTGTGAACTACCGTAGACTGTTGTGTTTCGTTGCCCAACTAGAAAACCAGGACTATGAGCGATCTCATTTTCGTAACAGACAATTAAAAAGAGAGATTCAATACTAACTTTATATAAATTATCATCTCGAAGTATCGTCAATATTCCGTTATTGGAATATCTTGTTGCGAATTTGTGACGAACAAATTTTAATAACCTATGTTTAATTGGAATACTTTCGTGGAAAAAAAATTATGAAGTGCTATGTAAAATGTAAAGATCCATGATATCTGAACAAATTATATGCAAAGTGATATTTATTTCATAGATTAAATGTCTTAAGTTAATTCAATTTTTCGCGATATTTACATAGCGATGAAGTGTCGTCTTATAAAGTCTAGTCTTATATCTCAGACAATTTTTCGAGAGTGATACAAGTTTATTAAAATATTTCCGTCGCCATGGAATTTTCGTGGGCACTTCAGCATCAGTCTAATGATCAAAATGGACGAAATCATTCAAACGATCATCATGAAGATGCTAATATTATCAATCAAGTTAACGCTCGTCGTTTACTCAACGTAGCAGGTAATCGAATATTAATGCAAAATTTATGTAACAGAGTGCTATTTTAGGAATTGTTGTAATTACAGTATTTTATTTATAGCAAAAACATTATGTAATGGCTAGTATTAAAATTAGATATAAAGGATAAAAGCCAACAGAACAAATTTAACAATTTTAAGATGTCAAGATATACACATCTTGTGATTACTCATTTTATTAATCTTCTTTATCTTTTAATTTAGATTTAATTTTTATTTCTAAATGAAAGTAAAATTCGACTGTTGATTATGTTAATTTTACGAAATCATAGAACACAAAACAATAAAGTTACAAAGTCATAATCATGAAATTTAAAATCGTATTATAAAAATAATTGGTAATATTTTTGAAAAAACGAAAAAATATACGGATTTATTTTTAATGAAAAAAAATAATTCCTAAGATATATTTGAAGTAAAAATACTAATCGGTGTTTTTCCTTACATCTCAGAAATTGATTTTTTCGTATTTATTCGAAACAGACATTTGTCGTAGAATATTGGAAAATAAGTTATATAAAGAGATAATTTTTTTTATTTTTGGAATTGACATTAGAAAATTACAATGATATAGTTATTGAATTTAAAATAATGAATGAAGTCGACGCAACATAGTTATCAATTCTGATTTATTTATTTTTGAAATTTGGTTTTAAAACGATTTAGTAA
>Ga0157364_1003466_pt1 | contig 15304 bp, 9 predicted proteins | sample AttsexASBM2_FD_111476 | JGI IMG/M metagenome (GOLD analysis project Ga0157364, IMG submission 111476) | Fungus gardens microbial communities from leaf cutter ant in Ribeirão Preto, State of São Paulo, Brazil - Atta sexdens ASBM2 | ecosystem: Host-associated > Fungi > Mycelium > Unclassified ...
AAGACGTCTTTAAGACATTTTTTTTATAAGCCGTCTTAAAAACGTCTAAAAGACAACTTGTGTCTCGATTTTGAATTTTTTGTTGTCTAGGTTAAAGTTTCCATTTTACATTATCTTGCCTATAAGTTACAAAAACTAATGGGAAAGATATCGATGAAAATGGCATTAGCTTAGAGGTTATTCGCCAATTAACTTGCGAACTCGATAAGTTCGCGTATATCGCTTTCACTGTCGATAATATATGTCCTTGTGGCGCACCTGTGTTCACACCTCATAGCCAGCAGACAATTTCACGTCCATCGGAAATTCGATTCGGTACTGAGAAACTAAGGGAATCTTAAAGTGGTCTGTTTTACTAATAAAAACCATTAATTATTGTAAAGGATTTTTGTATATATTACTTTTACAAATTTGAATATCCTTTTCTAGAATTAAATTGTACACCGTTGGAAAAATTGGTTAAATTTATAATATATTTCATGTGTTCCAAACGGACTACTAAAATTTTTGTTAATTTAACACAAGTTGAATAAGTATGTTAGAAAGTAATGAGTCTATAAATATTAACTAAAAAAATTATCACAAAAATGATAATATTGACACAATTTTTGTAAACAAACTGCGGAAGTAATTTTTTTCAAGATAATTAACATTTATGTTAAATTAACATTCGAACACGTTAAAAATTTAATAAAATTTTAACAAGAATGTGTAAGTGAACCGTTTTTAACATAAATGCAAATTGATTTTTTACCGTTACACATTAACGTAAGTAATAACTTACTAGTCTGGTGGCTGAAGTTTATGTCTAAAACAAAAAATTTTTTAAATTTAGACCTTTTTTTATTATTTTTTAATCCAATAGAACTATCAAGTCGTGACAACGACTATCAAAATGACAAAAAGTTGAAGTCATTTTAAGAAAAATTATAATAATATTTTAATTTTGACGATAATTTCATGATGAATTCATGATTCGATAATGATTTTTAAATTAAAACTCGAATGATATTGAGTTGATTTTCCTAGAATGACTTCAACTTGATGTCATCTTGATCTTATTATGATTTTCTGTTATATCTAGGTAAAAGTTTATTACACGATGCGGAACATAATGATTACTTTATCGCGAGTCTCGTTAATGCACTCTTTCTCGGTGCCAAAGGCGATTATGAGCGAGCTGATTTGACACATTATTGATCACTATAATCGGTTTAGTCGTTTAGCCATTGCACAACATACACATTTGCACAATACACGTGATCTTTCGCACGAAACGTGAATTCAAAGGATTCCTTAATATCCCTAATGGTTTTGCACATAATCGCCTGTTGCACTTTCCGCGATATCAAATATATAACCGACTCCGAATGTTACTAAATAAGTATTATCGCTCACGTAACATTAGATTATTATTTTTTATTTTAGTCTCATTTATTCCGAGTTAGATGAAGGAATTAACCGATCAGGGTCGCAGAGGTCTTGTCAATACAATTACTCAATACAATTATTACTTTTCGGTGAAAATTTTAAGAGGAAATTATGAGTCACTAGACTTCGATTGCGCCTAAAAAAACGATTGGAATAATGAGGTCGTATTGGAACTGAAGATAACGAAGCGTATGCACACACGCACGTGTCGAAAATCTAAGAAAACATATGTGACTCCTACGCTATAATTCTTGCTTGCATTTTCATAAGGCGCTTCTCGAAGCAGCGGTCTTAGAGATAAGACCGATAAACATACGCGCCATTGTACATAGCATAAAGCCGACAGTAAGGCGGGAGGTTAACTTTCTAGGAAACGTGTTTCGACCGCTTAGACGATGGTATGTTTTATACGAGTATAGAACGAGGAAATATACCTTTTCTTAATGTTATTACATTGGAAACTCGTATGAGAAACGTCGTTCGCAGTGTAATAATAATACAATATGTTTATAAATTATATATGGCTCAGGAGCATTTTGGGATGATAATATTAATTACATTACGATACAATTATTCGTTCTATTGCGAAGGTGTTGTGACGCCTCTCGCCACGTGTAATTCTTTTCTCATTTCGCATGCAGTCATTATGAGCGCCAGCGCGCGCTTATAATTAAAGAAGACTGAAGCTAATTAGAGCGTGCTCGTAAAGAGAAAGTGTTTTGGGAAAATAGAAGCAATTGCCGTATTTCCGGCACTACGAGAGAACTTATTACATACTAATGCGAGTATGACGCCGCGGATTAATGTCTCGAGGAGTCACCTAAATTTAATATTGGATTATACGTTGTATTCTTCGGTGATGCATGAAAGGTGAAAGAAGAGCTAGGCGGAAGAACGACGCGTGAGTTATGCAATAACGAGGTACCACGACTTGAGTTTTCATCCGTGCAATTTTCATCATGCGATCGTAACGCCGCTACGTACCGGGTGTACTCGGCAATTGCGAGGTACTTTTGCGTCTCTAATAGAATCTAAGTTAATGCCGGTTACGAACCGTACGTCAGAAGAGACGATGGTGGCTTACCGCACGCACAAATCATCGGAGAACTGACAACGGCACGAGATTTACAGATCGTAAGTCAAGTTCTTCCCATCTATCGCGTTCCGTGTTATATTGCCTCTTGATTTTCCCTTCCAGGTATAGCCAACCACAAGAAACTGCTGTTTCAGAACTTGACATCCTGCTCGTTGATTGTCTATCGTGATTATTTCACGTTGCTCCGATTGAATTTAAAATCTCTCTGATGTTTCCTTTCATGGAACCCGATAATAAAATTATCGGGTAGCATATAATTTATATTAAAATTTTTGTTCTTGTACAATTTTTATATTAAAACTTCGTTCGGTTATGAATTACTTCTTCGAAGATAGTGATTTTATTTAAAAAATCCAATATTCTTTTTTTCTATCTTATTATTGAAAAAAAAGTCAGCTAATAGCCAAATGTATGTTGTTTAACGTAATTGGTGTAATATTCACAGAAAGAACAATATTGATGAAATATCTAAAGTTAGATACATCTGAATATAATTTTGTTGAACTATTAAAATTTAGTTAGGACACTCAAATTGATTGCTGAAATATTAAAACTTTTTGTAACATTACTCATCACACATATTTAAGTTTTTTTACATAATTATTTTAATACTCCAAAGTTATTTTCAGATTTGTATCTGAATTTTTAAGTAGTTCAGCAAAACTATTTTTTCCGTGTAGCAAATATTACTAAATATAATATTAATATGCAACTGTTTGGTAAACAAAAAAAATATTTAGAAAATTAAATTAAGATTTTGTTTGGTTTGGTTATATTATCCAAACATTTTTTTTGAAATTGTCACCAAAGTAATTTAGTAATTCTCATCTAATCTTAATTATTACTACCAGATTTTTTTCAGAACAATATGCAGAACAAATTTATATTTTAAAAACTTAATAATAATGTTTCTAATTGTAAGTAAAATTATGTCGGAGTTTCTCGAGCTAGCTTAACATCTAAGTTTGAGTAGCTTTACCGAAATACATTATAGCTATACAGTGTATAAACGAATATTATGGTGATCTAGCGATTTCAATTACGGAAATAGATCGCAACGATGAAGTAGCAGTAGCAGCTATCAACAATCGCATTTGTTTGGAGAAGGTTTCCTGCGGCCTTGGTCGATGATTATTTCGGATAGGTGGCCTATCCCACGAGCATTGTGTATCGTAGATTCGATTGATCGAGGAAGGTTTATCGACGGCGCACTGTATGTCCATTGTGATTGAGAAAAATTGCACTTGCAGAATAAGCGACATTTCTAGTTTCGTATACAACTACACGTTTTAACTGAAAGTTTACAAGTTTACTCTAAAGTGACAGATCAAAGAATATCCACAATAACGTAGCTTGACTTTCTGAAGCATTTGAGAACAGCTATTGTTTGTGGAGCAGGTGAAATGAATTGACTTTTCGAAGATGTGCATTTAGATGTCGGTTACAGTTATTATCAAGAGTTTCGAGACGGACGGCGGGATTTGTGCCAAAAACGCATTCACGAGGCATCCTCGCGTGTTCACCTGCCTAGACGTTCGCGTGTCATCGATTATATAAATGACTAGCGGTATTGGAGTGACTTTGGAGGAAAAGAATGAAGATGGATTTCAGAGTTCAATCGAATATTCCTTTGGCACGCGTTTCTACAAGTATTTTGTTAATTTTTTAACGTAGGAAATTATTTAAAAAAATATAGAAACTTGGAAAAAAATGTCGAGAGATGAAATTGAGATTTCCAGTTGTGAACGATGACGTAACACATATTTGCGATCACGAAGATCCATAAATTGGCGTCGACAGGTATGAACGTGCGGTACACCGTAGCGATGATGTCTGTGGTTTTGTCACCTAAGTGTAATCTTAAGAATACGCTGCCAAGGCAACTATCTAAACAACGAAGTGCTGTAACGTAGGTTCTGCGTTCGTTGTAGCGGGTTTATTGTTTTCAGCATTTAAGTCTCAACGATTTATTAGCCGATCTATCATTTTCGCAAATTACTAAGAGATCCACCGCGAGAAATGTGGTAGAATTCATTTTTGATGTCTTCGACATTGAAAAGCCACATTCCTTAAAGAATTGTGTATTTTTTATATCATTAGAATAATTTCTATGATTTTATTTTATTTTAATTATGCAACGTATATTAAAATATCTATAAATACATTAAGAAAAATTTCTAGTTGAAAATGAATAAATCAGAAGATCATCAATCAGAATTTTCGTTATCTTAACTGAAATTATAATAGATTCAACTAGAAAATTCAGTTTTGTCCATTTTCAGAATTCCAATTAACACAACTAGACTTGTTTCCTAAGGTATTAGGTCTTTCGTGCCTGATAACGTGTTAAAAATATTTTGCAGTTACTCTTCGACATAAATAATAGTTCAGTCATAGTTCCGTTAAAAAGTGGAACACATTTCTGCGATATGCGCGTATTTACGTCCACTGTAATTAACTTCGTTATCTTCACGACTTTTTTTATCTATTGGTGCAATTAACAAAATGCACTTGAAAACTAGTCCATATTGCATATTTGTGCATTTCATTAGTACGTTAACAAAACTCTTACAGGCTGCTTACAGATTTTTGGATTTTTGGTCACAATTATCATTTTCATTTAGAATAATTAGCCAATAATATCGTATTATATAATGTATTAACATAATTTATCGTATTTATCATATTTGTCAGATTAACTATTATACATTTAATAAATACATAAATGCGATTCTTTTTTAAATTACGTTTATCTTATAATTTATATAACAATAATAATTTTGTGTACAATCAAAATTATTCTGAAATTAAATAATGTTGATTTTAACATTTATTTAATATTTTTGAATTAACATTTTATTTAATATTTTTTAATATTTTTTATTGTTATCCTGACAATGTAAAGCGTCAGTATATAAATCGCTATTAATTCTTGTCTAGACAAATATGATCTCTCAAATCCAAAAATCACACTCATTGAATTTAATTAATACCGAATTACGCATAAAAAGAGAGATAATAATAAATCAAGTTTAAATAATTAAATAAGTCTCATTGAAAAGCTATTAATTAATTATTAATAACTACGGATCTTATTTGTTCAGAAAAATTGCTCATACATAAGAATTAAAGTATAAAAAGTACGAATTCTAGAGAGAATTCTATTGTGTCGAGTTCGAAATCACATGTTTCCGGTACCACGAGTATAGTAGTGGCTATCTCCAAAGGCCGGCTATTGTAAATAAACGGGGAACAAACGAGGACGGAACGAATGCAAGAGAGATAGAGACGCGGGGGTACGGAAATGCAGTCCTCGGTGAATGAATGGATAAAATCAGGAAGATCCCCCGTGTCCCCCGGCCCGATTACATCGTACCCAAACGAGACACGCTGCTCCCCGCTCGTTCTCTCGGCGCGATACCGATGGTAATACCGCTTCGCAACACGAGATTAGTTCCGCAGAGTTAGCCGGCCGGCCGACGAGCAGCCTTGAACCAAATTACGGGCTGCCGTTGTTTAGTTGTTTAGCCATCGTATGCCATAGAGAAATCCTGGCCGGGAGCGCCTAAGGCGACGCTGCAGGCGCGGTTCGATCGCGATCTCACTTTCCGTTCCTTTAATCGGCGCTACTTAGACGTCGATTATTTTTAGCTAACCGCTAATCGATTGAATACCTTCTGCATTCGTTTTATTGTACTATACGCGCATGTTATTAACATTTTTTAGTCGCGATAATTCGTGATATTCACGAACGTTATGTCGCTACCAAAAAATCTTGTTAGCTTGAGAGAGAGAGAGAGAGAGAGAGAGTCCGATTGTATAATATTCTATAATATTCCGCGATTATGCGTAAATGTATATGACAAATGTATTCAATACACTTGTCGAGACAGGACGCGGTATTGTGAGTACAGCCTTGAATTTACAGGCACGACTGCAACAATAGTTGAATAGAACGCGTTGGTACATCAGAAACCGCAAACCTCGACAAACCGTTTGCGCGAGAGCGGACTGCCAAGCCGATATTCTGTGAATCGAAGTGAAAAAAGTAGAGAAGTGACGAAATTAGCATACCGTCGAATAGAGTTATGTTGCCCTTGGTGTAACATTTTACACGCTATAAGACTTGAAAAATATGCCAAACTATTCTTAAAAGAAGCTATCCGAGAGACAGTTCAGTAGTTGCAATCCAAAGTCTAAATTTCATTGCTTTATATATACTTCGCTTATTTTTGCAATTGTTTAATATATTTGCTATCAAACATTATTGCTGATCATTATAATCCTATGTCATTGTCGTCGTTGATATCATGATCATTACCATTATAGTCACCATCATAAACATAATTTTTATTATTATCATTATCGTCATCATCATCATCATCATCAATCATCATAATGATCATAATCATCTTTATTTTCATCTGATATCTTAATAACCAACAACGAGTAACCAACATCGTAGTATGACAAGGCATGTTCTCATAGCCTTGACAGTCGACCCGACACTCCCCAGACTCGACGACTATCGAAGTAGAAACACGAACCTAAATAGCTGAACAATTTTGTCAAATTTGATAATGCAAAAGCTTGGAGAAAGGATGCGCATGCTTACGCGATAATCTATTCAATCAAAAATATACATATTTCTACGCGACCAATTTTGTGGCTGCATATTAATTGATGCGATTTACAATTAATAATTGATGAACGTTTATAATATATTTAAAAAATAATATTGTATAAACATGGAGAAAGAAATAAAAAAGGCGGGATAGAAAAAACAATGTTCTTATGTGACTCGCCTACTATTTTTGAATGAGTATTTTCAAACTACACTGAAATAAATTTAATCTAAATCTTAATATGTACTTTTTTGAATAGTATTAAGTAAACATTTACTTACAATAAATAAATATTTATATAAATAAAAACTGAGATTTAAATCATATCAACGGCTCTTGCAATAAATATGTATTTACATTTAATATTTCATTAACTTAGAACAATTCAAACAAATATTTATTAAAATGTGGTATAATTTTTGTGTATTCTTTTTCTTTCTTCGTATTCTTTTTCTCTCTTTTTTTGCACGTGAGAATTATAAACGATGATAATGAAAAATTTGACGTCATTAGTTGAATAATGTATAACACCATATAGAAATAAAATATAAAAAGCTTGTAAAAATTCTCGTTATTTTAAGTCCTTTTATACATTTAAATGTATACTCGTGTACTTTTTACGTCAATAATATTTTAGCATAAATTTATGAAGTCTAAGGAGGTTGTACGAAAAATGCTAAAGACATAAAAAAGCGGAAGATGTGTAAAATTGCAAATTGTCACATATTATACAATGACTCTGCCATGATACATGAACAGAATGTGTTAAGTATATACCAGAAGTTTTGGGAAAGAAAAGTGCATTGTACAAAAGCGAATGAGTGTATAGATTGCACGACAATAGCACTTGTAATATTCCTGTCTGAGATTATTGTTAAGAAAGATTATTTTTAACGGCTGTAAATTCGCGTCATTTCAATATATAAATAATTCGCAAAAAAGAATTTCTCGCAATGTAATAGTAAACCTTGTATTTAATATTGATATTATTGGTACAAAAATTATTATCGACTTAAAAACTGTAATTAAAAATTACGAATGTCGTTATCTAAGTAAATAAAATTGAATTTGCAGGGAAACAAGGTAAAGATGGGCCAGAGGAAAAGAAGGATGCCGACGGTGAACTTTGGGGCAACGTGGAAGCGCAGGCCGCCTTTCTCGGTCCCAATCTCTGGGACAAAACTTTGCCTTACGATGCCGACCTGAAGGTATTAAACCATGTATGTATAAAGGCGCGATACGGTAAGCCTATAATTTGGCTCTGAATTTAATCCCAAAATTCTATAAAATAAAATCGGAAGCTAAAACTAATCGTGTGTCGTACGTTTTGTCTTTACTTTCGAGTTACCTTTATTCATTGATGCTATCTTTATATGATTTTCTGTCTATTATTTATCGTGGTAATGCGGCACATTATTGTTTCTTATATTTTCTTTAAAATCATTTGTATATGTATCTTCTCTTAGCATTGATTTTGGGGAAATGTATTCCGTAAAATACATATATTGTATATCCCGGAAATTGCTATATACGCACGCTATGTAATTGAATGAAAAATCAATGTAGTAGACCATTGTAACACTTGCTCTATTATAATTCGCCTTCCTGACTCGAGAAACCGGGAAGCCGAATATTAAGCCGCTATGCAATCGCAACGATAGCGGTCGCTTTCTCCGTTCTGCCTCGGCGGAATCGAGGAAGTTTCGGCTATTCTTTTCTATCTCCATTATTATTTTTAACCAAACTATCTGAATAATTTATCAAAAAAGTATATCTTTTTAGATAATCTCTTATAAAATACTTGTCCACGAAACTTATCTATTTTCTAAAGAAAGCAATATTCAATCGCATTTAATATTACATAAATAATTCATCGTCTTAATTTATACAGTTGCTATACATGTATGATAATTAATAATTAAAATATTTCTGTATGAATAAATTGTATAATGTGTAATTTTTGGAAAAACATATAAAACTCTTCGCAAACCTTTCGCCAACTTTCACCACTTGCGTTCCTTCCATCGCGATATGCCGCTTAAATTTCGATAAAAAAGCAGAGCAAAATTATAAAGTGCGAAATGAAATAGAAATACAATAGGAAAATTTTTCTATGAAAGCGTATTCCTTCGTTGCATTTAAAAGTTCCGATTCGAAATAGTTTTGTATGCCTTTTTGAAATTAACGGCATGTAAAGTGTGGATAGCTTTCACATTTATGCTAATATCACGATGGCTTCGCGGGGCTTATCTTTGGAGAATTTGTACATATTGACAAAATATTAATCTTAATAGATTACCTTAATAGATAGCAACTCAATTCTAGATTAAATGTAGATATCTATATTCTGACTTATTATTAATTGTGTATTGATACACAAAATGTTTATGTGTATCATTATTTACATACAATGGTTATATTATTATTACGCGAAAAGAACGATTTTGCTGAAAAGTCTATAATGGATGTAAATCTGAAAATAATTTTGTTTGATCATCAAAATAATTATTTTAGAAAATAAAAAATGATAAGCAATGTTGTAAAAAAAATGTTGATATTCTAACAATCAATTTGAGTTTCCAATCATTATTTTGAGGGTTAAAATTATTTTCAGATTCTATATGCAAAACTTTAGATTTATTCTTTTCATATATTTATTAGACACATTAAAAATAAGGATTCTAGACATCCGTTCTACCTAAGCATAAGATAGACCCTGCTCTAACTTGACAAAGTTCCGAGAGAAACCATCTCGGAAATAACACCTCAGATCTCTGTTGATAGTATGTCGATCTCGATGAGTTTCTTTCTGAAAACGGCATCCCCGTCGACGGTGTGGCTGGTGGTGGACAGGGCACCATGCAAGGTAGCCAGCTTCATAAAATCAACAACACCGAGGCCGCCGGGCATCAGGGACCAGCGGGTCTTCACTTGGAACCAGTTACCAAACGCGAGAGATCACCATCGCCGAGCGAATGCTGCTCGCCGGACACCCTGAACCCACCTTCTCCCGCGGATTCCAGTGAGTAAAATACAACCTTCTCGCTCTTTCACTTTTATTCCTCGTCGTAGCCGTCGTTCGTGATATCGAGATCCTGAGAAGTGTTTCACACGACTTCATACAAAAGGATCTGAAAGATTTCAGATCTTTAATAGTTTCTACAAATATCAATACCGAATATTTTGTAGAAAACGAAGAATACTCGATAAAAGATGGAATATTGAGAAATTAAGAAAAATAAAGTACAGGAGGATGAAGGATGAGAGAGAAATCCAATAGAAAGTCATAAATGGAAAGTTTTACTGAAAGTAAACGGGTAAAGTAAAAACATGACGAAAGAAAGGTATAAAGAAGCAGCATTCTGATGTAAATAATAGTAGCCGCATTTGGACCACAAGAAAGAGAGAAGCTAAAAAAATATACGCTATCTCAGAATCTGTATTGCGATAACGTCGAGCTTGTCGAGTATCTGATAGTAAACTAGACTAACGTCGACATTGTCAATTGTTCCCCTTCCGCGTGATAGATTCCGAGGACTCGTCACGAATACAATATGGCTTGTCTCTTGTAGCGCTCTCGATGGCCTCATCGGGGCGAGATTTCGATCCACGTACCCGGGCCTTTTCTGACGAGGAACTCAAACCCCAACCTATGATCAAGAAATCGCGGAAACAGGTGAGTCTTAATTCATTTGTGTAATTATATTGCTGTTTGGGCTTCCAAATTTGTCAACACTGTAATGAATTGAATTCTCTCTTCATCGAACTACGTATTTTTCGCATAATACAAGCGTTCTAATGTTCTTATGCTCTTTCTTTCTCTTTCATTTGCGGCCGCAGTTCGTTCCGGATGACTTGAAGGATGACAAATACTGGGCGCGTCGTAGGAAGAATAACATGGCAGCGAAACGATCGCGAGACGCGCGTCGCATGAAGGAGAACCAGATAGCACTCAGGGCCGGCTTCCTCGAGAAAGAGGTAAATTTTCTCACAGCTGGAAATTTGAAATCGTTACGTAGACTGTACCTACCATGCAGTTATATAATTCATTATTTAAAGACATTACCGAAGATATTTGTGTATTTGAAGATATACAAAATGATCCAGACCGTGACAATTGATTATTAATGACCGTGACAATTGATTGTTAATGATAAATTCATTTCGAGATAAAAAAATCTAATACCAAAATGTCAAGATCAGTAGCTTTTTAAAGGTTTAAAGTTTAAAGTAGCTAATTGAACTGTTCGAAATTCACGGTCAAGCACAGTAATGGAGTTCAGAAAAATAGAAGAGAATAAAATTAATGTTTGAAAACATCTTCACTATTGTGCAATATGCCACGTCTGAGCCGCAAATGTCAAACAGATTTATTTAAACAAAATAAAAGGGGAGAACCGAGTCTTTACATTTTCACTTTATTTGCAGAATATGGGTCTACGACAGGAGTTGGACCGATTAAAAAATGAGAACATGTTGCTACGCGACAAACTGAGCAAGTACACGGACGTCTAACATCTCGTCGTCGGCCATGCACCAGTTTGAGCGACACGCAAAGAGAGAGAGAAGAGACGCAAACACGAGGGTGGACATCACATCCCTCAGCTACTACTCCCTCGCTTATAGTCGCAGCACATAGCAGTCTTCGCCTCCGCGGAGGAAGCGAAGGGGATGCGGAGCATGTTGACGAGTATCAACTCCCGAACCGACTGCCGCCGCCCTAAAGCCGACAACCAACCAACTTCCTCAGAAATCTTCGAAGATCCTCTATTCTCTATCATTCTCTTTCTCTTCTTCTCTTGCTCTCGGATAAAATTCTTATTGAGTCCTCGCTCCTTGTCCTGCTCTAGAAAACTTCAACACTTGTAAATAGTTATATGTATAGTTAGATTATATACACACATACACATATACGCGCGTGCGCGTTATGTATATATATGAATATATATATATACATATACATATATATGTATATTCGTATATATATATATATATATATATATATATATATGTATATTTGAAGTAAAAGAAAAAAGAATATATTATACATATATACATATATATATATAAATACACACACAGTACACATTGATTATGCGTTTGAGGAAGGAGATGCGTTCGTTACACGTAATAAATCTGCGCATGCAGCGCACGACGAGATACGATGATTTTCCCAGGATTCGAGTCTTCTAGATTTACACAGCGAGCCATATATGGGATTGAATTGTTACCAGAATAAGCTATAAAATGTAAAAGTAAAATGAAACCGTACTTCTTCAGCACAGAAAAGACGAATCTCGTCGGCGCTGAGCACTGCCACACGTAAAGAGCTATATTGTTAGGTCGACATGGAGCGGAGGCGAGGTTGGGAGACACGACGCTTTTCTGTGCACGGATTAATTAATCCTGGTTCTCCGAGAATGCGTTAATTACTGTAGCGTATCCCACGTGGTGATGGTACACAAGTGATTCTAGTTGTTTTAATCATAAGATAGATGATGTACGTGTTTCGTTTTCATCGTTTCTTTTCTCTCTCTTTCTCTCTTCTATCTACCTATCTATCTCTATCTCTCTTTTAGCAAATAGTGAATCAATCCGGCCACGCGAGGAGTGCACTTGGAGTGCGCGAAAGGCGTCGCGACGCGACTCTATCCTTTTTCTTCTTTCGTAATATCGCCCGCTGGCCAAATGTCGGCGGTTCGGGGCATGAACGATGGACGAGCCCATCCCGAGATATCATTTGTTGCGTAGCGAACAAACTTTTGTACAGGACATCCTCTTGTAAAATATATTTTAAGACGCATTGTGTCATTCTGACGAGCGACGGTTACGAACGCTGTGTCTTTGACGGGGTTTATCAAAGCGGAATTTGAGACAAACGAAACGATACGAAACGAACCGTGTCCGACGATCGGATCGCGTAGCCTCCCAGTACAGATGGGCGCGTGCATTGGCGGGGTTAATCGTAGGCGTTGTCGTAAAAGTAAAAAAAATATTACATTGTACACGACACGAAGAGACGACCATCGTGCTTAAATATAAGCTAGTGCACAGGCTCGCGTGCACTGGTCCTTATCCTTCCCTCTTCTTTTTAAGTTTTTAGATGTTTATTTTTCCATCATCGTGAGAATCGGTGATGGCGAACGAGAGAGCGAAAGTGAAACCGATGAGAAGATATGCGCTTTTTATGAAATAGCTATAAAATTTATAGCTGCAGAAAGAGAATCTATATTGTACAGATCAATGCGAGATTGAACGACACCTGAATGAGAGCGATTCCTGCTCGTTGCAAAATTTAGTGACAATAATAGTGACCGATGTATCGTGCGTTTTCAGCAACGTGGAAGAGTAAATCAGAACGACGAGCGAGATTTGTAATCCAATCCATGATTGATGATTTTTAAAATAATTATAAACGCCAGAGAGGGTGAAGCTCTTATTTTCATTCAAGATTTATGTACCAACGATACGTAATAGTCTGGTTTTTCTTTCAATCGTACGAGAGAGACACTCGATGCGCAAACGCGAAACATCGACGTTCTACACATACGACATCATTTTATCGGCTGAGAGGATAAGAGAATCGATGTAACGGAATTCAACTTTGCGTTTAATCAACAACAAATCTGTTTTAATATCACAGGATAACTTCGTCGATCGCGCACGAAAATATAATTTTAGCCTCGCGACATTCTTCAAATTTTTCAAGGATGTTATTTACTATGTTAATTATTTTTCATACGCGTTTTTTATATAATACGAATAAAATTAAATACGTAATTATAATTTTATCAGAATCGTAAGATTTTTGTCGCCAACTGATTGTTATATGTTCATGCGCGAGTGCAGTGATCCAATTGTTCCATGCTTTATAATTGTTCAAGTGATTTGCTAAAAGTGCAAAATCATCCGATTACAATTCTTCATGATTACACTCTAACAGAAAAATGCTACGTAAATGACGAAGTTTCGCGCGATGAATTATTAAATCAATATCTTGCGTCGGTAGATTTAACATCTTCGCCCGATCGTATCGCAATATAATTTTAATAACGATATAAAATTTTATTTTTCGACAATATATCATATCGTACGTTATCTGATGAAATAGCTACAGCATGGCTTATTGTTATTCCGACGCAATGAATTAAATGGAAGAGAAGTAGCATGGTAATTTGCGAAAAAGCGTAAGTAGCGGAAAAGAGAATTTCGCGTTTGATTCGCGTATATGAAGTTTCTCACGTTATTCTTTAAAGCGTATAACGTAGATTGCAAGGAAGTTTTTCAGTTATCTACGATATCTATTTCAAGTTTAACACGAGCCAATATCAGATCGTATGTGTTCTGCTTGTCACGCACACTCGTCGTCGTTAAGGGCAATATAAAATTTTATGGATTTTAGACAAGAAAAATCATCTTTTATTAGACTGTTTATTCACAACACGAATTTTAAATTTTGAAAATCACTTCGAGTCATTGAGAATCATTTTTAATCATCGAAAGTCGCTTGTATTCTGTGAAACTGAATTAATTAATCTTTTTCTCGATTATTTTTTCAATGCTATTAATGATGGGTGTGCGATGAGGTGGATCTCGGCACAAGTTATTGGCCTATAAGAAGCGCGTTAGCATGATTGACACACATCGTAATTCGATAAATAAAAATAGTAATAAATAAAATAGTAGAGAGTTATATAGCAGCGCGAGAGACAGACGCGGCTGCCGGCTTTGCTCCAAATAGAACGATAAGAAAATGAGATAGAGGACACCGCCGCGTCTTCGTTAAATAATCGTCCAATCCACTTAAATAAAAAATATGAAAAATATGAGAAAAATTAGATATGACCACAAACACAAGGAAACCTCTATTGTATCACATTTCGAGAAATATATGTATTTGTTATTGTTTTAATTGAATCCTACGGTTGTACCGTACCCAATTTTTCCATGCGTATCTCCCACTTTTCTTAAATATATTTAATATAATTGAGAATTATTCTCTTATTTTATTTGGTTCTTATTTTATATTTATTGATTTTGACAGATTCACGATCTAAATTAATGAAAGCATCTTTGTAAATTATAATTTGTAAAAATTAACTTTGTAATATATTTTATAAATTGTGTTCATATATAAGTTTTGTTTAAGAAA
>Ga0157364_1003467_pt1 | contig 15304 bp, 8 predicted proteins | sample AttsexASBM2_FD_111476 | JGI IMG/M metagenome (GOLD analysis project Ga0157364, IMG submission 111476) | Fungus gardens microbial communities from leaf cutter ant in Ribeirão Preto, State of São Paulo, Brazil - Atta sexdens ASBM2 | ecosystem: Host-associated > Fungi > Mycelium > Unclassified ...
GTGTGTGTGTGTGTGTGTATGTGTGTGTGCGCGCGTATACATTATGCACGCGTGATCGTGTGTAACTGTACGCCCAATCAATCAGCCATTATTTCCTCGCGCCTGACGCGTCTAATTCGATAATCGAGTTCAGCTCGACAGAAACTGACACACATAGAAATCCTAAAAATAGCAGGATAAGAAGGAACAAATATATCCATTAAGGGTAAGATAGTGACTGAAGGAACCTACCAATCGTCTAGCAACTGTAACAAAGAGAACAACACAGATGAACGATTCTTCGTCTATTATAGAAATAGCACTTTGACATTGTGATTAGAAATATAGACATACTATCCGCGAGCTCTATTCTCGTGGCTTCCTTTTTGTTCCTCAGCTCATTCTTTCACTTCATTGTGCTGATCCTATTTTTTTCGTCCCCGAAAAAAAAGACATCTGCTCTTTCTCTCGCAGCCGTTATCGAAATAGAGAGAATAAAGCTAGCCACACGCATTTTCCGTAACCGTAAACGTAATGTAGGATTTTCAACCAATCGCGTTGCTCGTATTCGATCGTCCGTAACCGTAGCCGTAACATTTCAAGCAACGCGATTGGTCGAAAATCTTACTGTTACTGTTACGGAAAGTGTGTGAGACTAGCTTGACATAACACACGCGGAAGAATAGGTGTCGAACGCACCACAAGCGGCACAAGCGGGCCCGTATGCGAGAGGACGCGTGTCCCGCATGCGTGAGCAGATACGCATACACGCGCTCGCACGTGCTCGTTCCGCCGAAAAACCGACGGCCGTCGTAAGGGCAAACGGGGAAAGTTAGTGGGCCTGAAAAATACGTGTGCATACGTATGTATATATCCCGACCGTACATATTCCGCGGTGCAGAATGGATCTATTTTTGGCCTGATTGTGGCTCGTGCACCCCCTCGGTCCGTGTAAACACGCGACCAGGATACAACAGGGGTGAAATAAAGTCCCCAGGAAGAGCTGTTCCTGATTCCTGAAGAACGTTCGTAAACCACAACGCCGGATAAATCAAATACAGATTCAAGTTGATGATGAACGAGATCGATAGAAATTATGGAGATTGGACGGAAGTTATCAGTTTCAATCAACGTTCACGCTAATGTATGCACCCTGAGAAAAAAATGTAGTTGTGGCAACTGTAAAATTTAAGTATCTGCAACTAGTTTTATAAAGTAATAAGAACTAGATAGTATTGAATATTATATTTTTATATATTGAGTAATATCGAATACTATATTTTTAGTATTGAACTAATTTAAATATAGTATATTTTCGCAGTACTATGATATTTTTATAGTCTTCAATACTATTTTAGTTCTTATTACTTTGTAAAACTAGTTGCAGTAATTAAATTTTAGAGGTGTCACTTTATAGTTGCCAGAATTTTTTTCTTTTAATGCATTTACAATTAGTAAATAATACTTATAAATAGAGTCAAATTTAATATATTTTCTTCAGTTAAATTGTTCAATTTCGTTATTTAATTTCATTTTAGTTAAATTAATGACACATTGAATAGGAGCAATGGTTTATAGAAATGATAAAAATAACTCTAATTGGATACAATTTGACATTAAACAATAATATATGAATTTAACAATATCCTTCTACTTTCCAATGTTCATTCAACGAACAAGTTAGTTTTGTCCATTTAAACATGTCTAACATTTTGACACTGGACCAAAGTTTTTCTTCAACAAACAATAACAGACAATTTGATCAACGATTTGGCGCTGATTATCGAAACTAAGTAGTAGGCCGATATTCATAATTAATTTTTATATTTAAGATCCTCTCCAGATGTTATAAACCAATCAGTAAGCCATATTAGCATCTTAAGGTTCTGCTTAAGATGGTCTTAAAATAAGAACGAACTATAAATACTTCGAATCTCATAACTCTAATCTCATAACGTGAAGACCAGCCTCGATCTTGGGATCAGAGATCGTATTCAACGCTAAATGCACTACAAGAGCAAATCGGCTCCTCTCTTTCTTGGAGGCTGTGTGCGAACGAGAGAAAGGCAGATGTGGGCAAGTTAACGACCCGTTATCGCCGCCGCTGCCGCCGCTGCCGCCGTTGCTGAAACTGGTTGCTGCCGATTGCAGGAAGCGGGGCGCGGATCGAGGGGGTCGCGGCTAAGCTCCGCATGAAGGAGAGGCCTCGAGGGCGCGTTGCAATGAGGAGCGGCAGCAAAGCGCGAGGCGAATTGCGTTCGCGCGAGAGGTGCATTCGACGAGGCCATGATCGAACACGAAGGAGCGAACCGGTCGACGTGTGCACGCACGGTGCAGGTGTACTGATGCAGGTCGCGCGCGCGAATATCGCGTCTCCGCGCCGCGAGTGAATTTTCATTTTCGCGAGAAGGTGATCGTCCCCTATTTGCACACAATATGCAAGTGACTGTTAATTAACGGAAACATACGATCGGCAACAATGTCGACGTCGTATGACGATGACCGGATGCAAATGCAAACATTACCAGCATTTATCCATCGACGTCGTCTATACATAGGCAAACATTTTTTGCTGTGAAAATGATCGTCGAGAGAGAGAGAGAGAGAGAGAGAGAGAGAGAGAGAGTTGAAGGATGAAAACGTGCAGTGCGGAAGATCATCTGTGTATGGTGAAAATGTGAGAACAAGATGCGTTTTGCAAAGCATCGGCATTATCTCGAGCCTTTCTCTGTTCGAACCGCCATTCCCCTTAGCAGCAACAATCGCTTCCGTGGAAGCCTTGACTGCAGGTAGAAGCCTGTTATACAAAATCGACACAAAGGCGAAGAGAAAAATGAAAGGGAAGGGACGAACGGAATAGCATCGTATGCTCGATAAGAAAACGCCAAGAATATATCCTCGTATCACTTTTTCTCTTTTTCTCTCTTTTTAATTCTACTATGAAAAACATGTTTTGATTAAACCTACAAAAAGACTCAAAAATATTTTGTATTTGAATGTTTTTGTATATGAGTTAAAAATGGTCCACTCGAGTCCTTATTAAAATTTTATATTCAATGTTATCATATATTTAAATGTCGTTTAACATAACATGATTGTGTTATTTGAATATTTATGTTAAAATAATATTCAATTTTTTTTTCTTAGTAATAAAATAACACAATTTATGAGTAGATGAACAAATAATATAAAAATGTTTTAAAATATAAATTTTAAGATAAATAAACGAAATATGTTAATTTAACATATTATAAATGCTAATTTTAATAAAGAAATATGAATGCTTACAGAAATATGAAATCTGTCACTGTTATTGGTTTTGCGTTAACTTTTTTACATAATATTTGTGTTATTTCCTAACATATTCATCTTACTAAATTAACAGAAAAATTTGAGTGAATCATTTGGGACACTTTAAATTTATTAAATTTAACACATAACTAGAAATTGTCTTAAAATGCCATTTTTCTTGGATCTTTTTTGTTGGTTTGATCAAAACATTTTTCTCTGTGTATTAATTGCAAAATTAACCCACATATAAACACACATTCTTTACGCTATTAAATTCATAATGTCCAATTACACCCAATTTAGGTTATTTTTAATTATATCTATAGATCGTCACTATTCCTATCCCAATATGTCATTAATTTAACTAAGACAATAGAGTTAAATATTTAATTTAAATTTAGAAAATGTATTATGTAGTAAATTTGACTCATGTTTATCACTCATGTTAATCTAACTATTATTTATTCAATGGATACTTAATATATTTATTTTGAAACAATCACAAAAATAGATTGACTTACATTTTGATTTCAGATGGAAGTTAAAAATAACACAATGTTATTTAACTCAAGGAACTAAATTACTATTGCTTCTTTGATATCTAACAGTGTAATTTAAAAGTACACCGATTGTGTATCGATTTGCTGCAACTGATTATTCCGCCGTAAAATATTTAATCTACAAGCTTTTCCAAATAGTGGGATATTCATTCTAGAGTTGAAAAGATTTTCTCTTTATTCTAGACACGTATTTATAGAATTATTCACAATATATTTCGATCGGAATTGTTCAATTATTCTCTAAATTTCTATTTCTGAGGAAATTGAAATAATTCCAATTCGAATCCATTCAATGCAGTTATTCTATAATATGTATCCCCAGAGCTGATATGGAAAAGATTGCTCGTCTCTGCGTGATGATCCGAAATGTCGATGACGCGACAAAGAGATACCGGCACAGCCGGTATGCGCGATTGCGCGATCTCAAGCGTGGAAAAGGTCGGCTAGAAATCGCGCGTACGTATCGTACATACCGAATGGTTCGTACGTACGATTCGATTGTTCGGGGGTTAAGAAGTGTGCGACCATCAAGCAGATGGTGGGGCACGGAATCAAGATGGCGTAACGACCGGTCGTTCTTCGAGGGATCGTTCGTACGTTCATATTGGTCGACTCTACGAAACTCGGAGAAAGTATCACCGGTTTGACTCCGAATTTCGCGGTAACTTCTCGGAGGGCATAGGGATTTATTGTGTCCTCGGGAAGGACGAACGGGAGGACGTCGACGTCCTCGAAGTTCCCCTCGCGACGCGGCTGGCGCCGTCCGCTATATCGATTGCCGTTCCGGCTTGCCCATTTTCAAAATGGCGCGGGGAGGGGACGGTCGAAATCCGGATGCCCCGGAGCGACGGCCACGTCCCGGCTACGACTCCGCCTCGGTATTTCCTGATTTCCGGCGCGCGAGATCCTACCGGCTGATCTCCCTAGCGAGAAAAATCGTCGATGCGTATTTAAGAAGATCCGCGAGAACGACGACCATAGGACGATGTCGGACATACGCGGCGTGCACGCACGCGCGCGTGCTCGTAAAAAAACTTTCGTGGATATGCAACAGTTACTTCGAGGAAAGCCGAGCGACAGGAAAAAAAATCCCAGCTTCCTTTTGTTCACCAAGAAAAAAAAGAACGCGAAACGCGACGATCGATCGGAGGCGCATGGAGATGAAGAGTCGGGGACGATCGTCGGCGGTACTCACCTTTTCGAATCTCGGCAGTAAAAGCGTCGAATACTTTCCCTGTATATTCGCGTCGCCGGCGAAGCACACTTCGCGATTCACCTTGTAATCCTTTCTCGACGAAATCGGAGTTTCGCCGGGCGCACGTCCAGCGGCACAATGCGTCTCTCTTTCTCTTTCTCTCTCTCTTTCTTTCTCTCTTTCTCTCACAGATTCACGTGTGTATCGATACGACGGACAGGACCGGCTCTGCTGCGATTTATCACAACGTTACAACGTGTGTAGGAGGAAAGGCTCTCCTTTCTCTCTCTCTCTCTCTCTATCTCTCTTTCACTCTCGTACAGCGTGACGATGGAGAAAACTTTTTCAACGGGAGCACGATCGCGAACACATCCACTTGGCTCGGTAACGCGCGACCAACTGGCGGCGAACACGAGCGGAGGGGAAGCCGCGTCTGTCTGTTGGTCCGTCTGTCCGTCTTTCTGTCACCAACGCGTTGCTCTCTCGCACCAACGAGCTTGATTCCCTCTCCCTCACTACTTTTCTATCTCTCTCTCTCTCCCTTTCTCTTTTACTCGTTTGTCCTTTCAGGATCCTTCTCTCTCTCTCTCTCTCTCTCTCTCTATCACTCCGTTTCTCGCTCTATCTCCTTCCCTCTTCCCTCTCTTTCCTCCACTGTCCCTCTATCTCCTTCCCTCTTCCCTTTCTTTCTTCCACTTTCCGTTGCTTCTGGTCTTCTTCTTTCTATCTTTCGTTCTCTCTACACGCACACCCTGTATATATCGGCTCCCTCTCTCTCTTTCTCATAAGTCGCAGGTACGTCGATGCTCCAAACGGGACTCGTGAAAGGGCACACCGGGGAAACGCGACCGTGTGTTTTTTCCTCTCGTAGAACGTCCTCGGCGAAGGATGGCCGGAACGCGTGGCGACGACGTGCATACACGGGACGAATCACAGGGCGAATCACGGGACTACGCGCGTTGGCCGGGCTCTACGGTCGGGTTAATGATCGATCGGCTCCTCTCTCTCTCGGCGGCGCGCTGGGTAGCAGCAGCAGCAGCAGCAACAGCAGCACCAGCAGTAGCAGCAGCGAGATATCTCGCCGCGAGAGACGCTCCTTTGTTCTGCTTAGCCTGTGTTCTGTCTGCGTCCTACACGCCCACGACGCTCCCTTTTTGTTGTTCCGGAAAACGCCTGAACGCGACACGTCTCTCTCTCGCGAGAGAGAAATCGATCTGTGTCTCGAAAATTCGCTTCTACAACGCCATGGACTGTGAACTCGTTCCGTGCTTATCGTCTCCCGGTTTTTCCTTCACGCGGATCCTGTGGCCAAAATGCCAAGCACGATCCGCACCTCTCGACCGTCAGAGAAAGAATGAGTTACCACGAGAACGGCGACGGAGAGGTGGCAGGGATGTAACGGGCGAGTCCCGGCACCCCGGGATCTCCATCCTTTGCATGGTGGCAGCCCTGTCGACTCCAGCTCTAACCTGGAGCGAGAAGAGAGCGGGGTACAAGCGGTCGTCGAAGGGCGGGGCCCTGTATTACGAAGGGTTACTTACCTAGGGACACCCTCGTTTCTCTCAACGCGAACGTCGAAGAAATGATTTTCAGGGTCGTGTCTTCAATTCAAGGTCCGAACTTCAATTCGACTCCGTCCGTCGAACTTTGCGATTGTCGCGTACAGATTTAGTAGAATATTACAGCTTTCTCTTAAGTAATCTCGTATGAAGATGTCAGGATATTATAAATTATAGTAGCGCACGACACGAGAATATAAATTAGCCAAGACGTGGTTTCCACATTTCCGTTTTCACATTTATACTTGAGCAACATATAACTAACAAGCTTAAAACACTGACTTTAAACACACAGCTAGTGTAGTACAATACTTTTAAAAAACATGTACTAAAACTTTTAGAGTGAATTACAAATTTATTAAATTTTTTAATTAAAAAAATTCAATTTTATAATAAATTTTTAAAATGCACATTAAAATTAGAAATATATGTATGTTTACTCTACACTCTTTGGAGTGGAATCTTTTACTCTAAAGAGTGAAATCTCATTTCTAAAAATTAAAAATTGAACTACACTTTTTCAAGACTGACTCAATTTTCATTCTTTATAGTAAGATTCCACTTCAAAGAATTTAGAGAACAAACGTACATATATTTCTAATTTTTATGTATATTTTAAAAGTTTGTTATGAATTTATTGAATTTTTTTTATTCATTAAAAATTTAATAAATTTTTGTTTAAACAGAGAATATTCATGAAATCATCATTTTTATGAGACATAGAAGTGAAAGAAGATATACTTTATATCGTTTAAGCACACAATAATGTTTACCAATATACCGATGACATAACTCATTCGCCGACATTAATCTAATTCGTAGGACGCCTAAAGTGCCAAGATAGAATCCTTTGAGTATTTTGTCTTGTACGAGCGAAGAGGATTAAATCACGTTCTTCTGCAAATCGAACAAGTTCCCTTCATCCTCGGATTGTTCGACTCCAAAACTGGTTTCCTCGCCGCCTCGGCTAAATTTCAGTTAAAGATCATGGATAACGATCCTCTTAAGCTCACGTTATCCCCAATAACGACGAAAATGCTGGCAATCTCCCCCATGGCGATTTTTTTATCGTCCCGCATAATTCCGACAATCGTTGGTAAGAATCACGCCTTACATTATCGCGAAATTTTCGTGAAAAATTTCCATAAAAGGCGCCGCACTCTAATACTTAAACGCAATGTGTCACTCCAAGAAATTAAAAATTTAAATCATTCTCTGCATTTTTAACGAATTTGGTGAATTACGCGCCGCAATGCGTAACATTATATTTGAAGGAACAATTTTGCTGAAGAACCTAAAAATTTGACAGATCTGAAAATAATTTTGTTGAATCATCAAAATAATAATGCAAGAATCTTAAGCAAGGCTGCAAAATATTTTGATATTCTAGCAACCAATTTTTTCGTCCTACGTAATTGTTTTGACCGGTCCAGCAAAATTACTTTTCAAATCTGTATCTAGCTAAATTTTTAGATCATATCAGCAAAATTGCTCTTTCAATATAAAGAAATTTTGAAAGAATTGTTTAATCGCTAAGTTGATCAGATACAACGAATTTCCTGTTTCCTTTGATATTCATCGGATCATATTAAGGATGATTAAAACGATTATCGCCAGTTATTCATGTAATTTTTGCCGATTGCAGTGCACTACCTAGAAATTGGCGGTCGTTTGGACGACTACGATAGTCGCTCGAGCGAAATAAAACACACGTTACATACCTGCTTGCAGTCAGCTCGGTTATATTGCAACAACCTTTTGCCTTTGGCAACGAGAAGCTAGTGACTAATGAAAAACGATGAGTAAGGGATGTTTGAGAAGATGGAAAGCGGAGTTAAATATAACGAATGGAATTTTGGGACTGGAAATAATTTTATTAGTCTATCAAAATATTTATGTAGAAATCTCCTTAATAATAAACAATGCTGCCAAAAGTTATTCTAGCAAAAGTTATTCATTGAGTGTCATGCATAATTATTTTGACAGATCAACAAAATTACTTTCAGATCTGTATCCAGCTAATTTAATAAAATTTTTAAATATACTTCAATAAAATCGTTCTTTCCACATAAAACAGACATAAGACGAAATATTATTGAAATCTGAATCGTCTAAAAGGTTATCTTTTACCCGCGATAAAGAGAGATAAATTGTAGGAATTCGAAAATGCTGTAATAACATATAACTCAAATATAACATATAACTCAAACAATTATGAAAGTGAATAGCATTTCTATTGAGGAACATCACTGTCATTCTTTTCAGACGTACATCAATTAATATAAATCAAAAAGTTTCGAAATTTATTATTCAAGTATCTTCAAAGTTACCATATTTTCTTTCACTGATAATCTTAATTATCATGAAAGGCCGGAATTCTTCGTAAGAACAAGTGGGCGCAATCGACTCGTTATCATTTTTATACGGATGAATTAATCCTTCGGAATCATTCTCCCTATCTCGACGCGTCGTTATATTACGATACAAACAAGCTGATTCTCGCTGCCACGCCCATGAAGCGATCGTTTCGGCTCACTCGTGGAAGAAGCGAGACTACCTACGCGACGCTTAATGCAGAAATTACGAATATTTTCGCCGTTTCGATCGCGGTTTATTGGAAACGTACGCGCGATTTCATCTTTAATCACGTTTATCTCCGACACAATGACGCGGCGTTAAAGAGTTTTGCGAGCCTCTTCACGATGCAAACCTTTCGCTGCGAATCCGATCTGTCCGATCTGTCACGATCTCATGCGCTAATGGCCGGCTATGCTAATCTGAGCCCTACGTTGTAACGATCTCCTTCTGTCTCTCTCTCTCTCTCTCTCTCTCTCTCTCTCTCTCTCGCTTACGTAATTAAACGAGGAAAGATAATTTCTGATTCGCGCACTCCGCACGACGGCTTACTAATTAAATGCAATTATCCGTTGGCAAACAAGTTTGATCCCCTTGCGATTTGCCGTTCACAAAGCGAAACGTTTATTAACTTCTTGCCGATCTCCTGAATTTTCGAGGTTAAACGGATTGAGATCATGTAAGCAGGTCAACAATTCTGTGTCTAATATCAATAATTACAAATAGAAATTAGGCCGATAAGAATAAATCAATTAAGAGACACAATTCTATTTTCGATCAAAACGGATCTTGGTAATATTAATCGTGGAATTAAAATTCTATCGAGAGAGAGAGAGAGAGAAAGAGAGAGAGAGAGAGATAAAATCTTAAATGATATAGGTTTATTATTTAATTTGTGACGTTTATTTTCAATCACCTATAATTTTCACTTGCTCAATATTCATATGCAAATTTTTGCAGATATATTAATAATACCTATTATAAAATCATTAAAGATCAATTTCTTACTTTACATCGTCACAGTGTATTTGAAACTTATATAATTAAATTATAATATGGAAGAATCACATTATTAGTATAATAAGTTATAAGCGATTGAATTTGATTTTTTTTTTATAAGCGATTGAAAATAACGTCACAAATTAAAATAAACCTATATGCTTCATTTAAGATGCATTTTGTCTCAATAGAACTCAATTTCACGATTAATATTATCAAGATATTTAATATTGCATTAGAAGTTAACCTCTCTCGGTATGAAAAGTCTTTGTCTCAATTTCTCAATTCTGAATAAGGAATCTGGCTTTAACATAGACTAATTGCGAATCGCCATACACTCGCAATCGTTATGCATCGTCACTGGCAAGTCATCGCTAGAACATCCGTGCGATTTGTCGGGCACCTGTCGCTCGAATGAAGGACGATATCAATATTTACCAGCACGGCTTTGCCGCCGGTATGCAAAACTGCTTACGCATCGTTTAAGTGTAAGACGTCGTATGGTAATCCGTCTGGAATGTGTAAACTCTAATCGTCGCCTTGATTCATGACAATCAATTCCGCGATGCACTTGGCAGCCTGGGATCACTTTCGTGGCTCGTCACTCCGGAAATCGGCTATCAAGAGATGGCAGAGGAAGATCATTTCCCTTCTCGGTATCAAATTATCTGTATATATATACATATGTACATAGGCGCGTGTTGCGCGCATCAGCTAAGATGCATCAGTGCATTCCATGTCGAGGACACTCTCGTGTGCACGTAAAACAATAACCGGATAGACATTTCCCACGAATGAAACCTACTCGTAACACCTGCGCAGAATTCTAACTACCTACAACTAATAATCGACGAAAAAACTGAACGTAAACCGGGAAAGCGTTCGTGCTTGATTACGCCTGAACAATCCAATAAACAAATTTTTTAATTGCGCTTCAAAAATAATTTAACAATGTCCGTCAAGAGATACATCTCTGAAGCTGCTAAATTATGAAACACTTGAAAACATCACTTGAAAATATTGTTAGATTCATTATATGTTATATAAGAAATTCCATTGCGAACGGAATGTCTTTTCGACTTAGTTTTTTAAAGACTTTATTATGAAGCAGTCAATTCTTAAGTCACGTAATTACATTTCCCCGTCGCGCACAAATGGTCGAACAATTTCTTTCGACGCCGAACAAACAATTACACGAGCAGCGGGTTATTTCAAATAAGAAAGTTGGGAAAGTTCAAACCAAAACGAACTTTGGCCCAACTTTCCGAGTTAGCAAAGCGTTTCCTCGGTCTCTGGACGTCAGAAATCACAATGGCTCGACTGTCCCTCGCGGATTAAAGATTCGACGAAGAAGCCATACCGAATCGTAAAACTGACAAGCATTCTCTTCGCGAGCATGGTGAAGAAACGAGGCCGTAAATTCCGCGTACTGTGCGATACGGATTACTCACTTGGGACAGCGAACGTTGAGCGACGAACGTTGAACGACGACGATGGCAACGATGACGATGTCGTAACGCGAATTACTCATAACATCGCTCACTTCGCTGCTGTTTCTGAACATTGCGGCGAACGATCGCGACGAACTCGTGCAATTCCAAAAAATTTAAATAACCAACGTTGAAAAGTATCTATTTTTACACGAATATTATTCGTAATAAAAAAAAAACTGATCGATACATTTTCTTACCAAACCATCACACTTGTATACCTTTTTTTTTCTTCCTATAATAAACTCATTTCTTTCAGAGATTTACATTACAATTTGACAAAAAGAAAATATTTTTCAGCGAAACCTTTTTACTAAAATCGGACATTTTACCTGTTTGGGATAGCAGCATACAATTGTCTCGAAAACAGAACTCTGGTCACATCAACAAACATCTCAGAGGTTTTCCTTATTCAAGCAGGTACGAACAGGTACGGACAGGTTTAAAAGAAAATGGCGAAGCGCGAGGAAAATGCCATGACTATTTCAACGCAAAGGAACAGATCCTAAATTACGAGAGAATTCTGAAAAATTGCGTTTCTTGTTAGATATATAATAATTTCCGGTTTAACAGAATATTATGAGAAATTTATTCCAGATTCGTAGAAAAATTTCTAATTGAGAGAAAGTGCACGATTTGTGGTGCACCATATATATCAAACGCGCTCGTAATACAAGGGTTGCCCACGAATTAATGGAAATCGATTTCGGAGGCACCCGCGAGCCTTATAGATTCAATTTATTTGTTATAAAGCGATATACCATCTCTCTCTCTCTCTTTCGTTCTCCGATGCGTTTGGCGCACCATAATCGAAATCTATCTCCTAGATAGATTTCCAATTACGGGGCAGCGTTACAGAAACGCGCAGTTAAAGTAATTCGATTAAACTGCATGGCGTCCAAGAGTCGTACTGTTTCGAATAAATCCCTAGCTATTTCCTCATAATTTTCAAAGTTGACTCCTTCACAGTCATTCTGACGGAGAACCATCGTCAATGGGATTAACAAGTGAAGTCACGTAGGACGTTAATTTAATGAACAATCCTTTGCAAAGGATTTAACGCTCCATCAGGCGACAAAATATAGCGAGGTGATCCTCTTTAAATTGATGAATAAACATTATATAAACTTCAATTCTATAGAAGTAGAGTTGAATAAGAATAGATGCTTCATTTAATTCTAACTTTTAATATGTTTACACTTTTCGCTTTCGCTCTCATCGCGTGCATATCATCGAGTTCTACGTAATCGTCTTCAATTAAACGAGGCGGACATACTCAAACTGGCGAAACGAATAACAGAGAGCGAACGCTGTCACGACTCGACAGCGATAATTGACATTCTTCCGTAACTAAAAAAGGCTCGCGCCGTTTGCGTTAACTCAATTAGATGTGACAATGAGAGCGATCTCTATGTTTCCATAGAATGGAGGTCGTTATCAATAGACAATAGCCGCGGTAGTACCAACGATAGTCAGCTGTGCAGTAGTCAGTGCAATTTCTTTGTCTCTTGTGTACTGTATTGCGCATATCGCGACGCGACGCGTCGTCGTGCTGACGACGATGCTTTTCAGGATTTCCCCAGACATCGTCATTAGTTGATTATGAAGAACGAAACGCTCTTTTATCGCACTGCTCTTCTTTATGCTGTCCCGCTTCCCTGCGCCGCGTATTACCGCAACATTTCCGCTTTGAGATTTCAATGTATAAAGCGAGTTTTGCCCGCGGCACGCTCGGAAAACAACGTCAGAAAACAAATTTACACGCTGCCGATTATTACTATGCGACGTACGTGCAAGATAAAATTTCTTAAAATAGCTATTATATAGGATACGTGTGTAATATCCGTATTTAAATGACGGAAGGCGTTAAACGGAAATTGCTACGCTGAGAGAAAAAATTTGAATAGTGACAATTAAATATTTATTAAATATAAACATATATTTGTTTGGTGCAAAAAGCATTAATTTGATTTTACTAATTATATTTTTTTATTTAGCAAGTATTTACTTTTAAATAAATGTTATATTAATACTATTCAAACAATTATTTATTACAATTTATTTAGTACAATTTCTTTCTCGTGCAGCTTGTCGACAAATAAGTGGAGATAAATAAGTAAAAGATAATTAATTTGAGAATATAATTAAAATATGTCATCAAATTTTTTAAAATACATAAACTCTTTTTGTACGGAACATCATTGTCCCAAGGAATGAGCGAAGCGATGGTGGATTCAGGAATGTGAAAGATGATTAGATCAGTCGTTCAAATAAATCAATTTACATCGACCGAGGCTGAGAGCAGTTTAATATATCACGTTCTATCGCTTTTCTCTGAATATTCACGTTCACGAAGACAAATCTATTTTCTCAGAAAGAACTCTTAATTTTTTTATTTAAGGAAATAAAAAATATTCTTGACGAATTTCTTATCGCAATCTATGCAGAATAAAAATAAAATAATATTAAAATTAGATCAATTCTTATTTTTCTCCCTCGAATTAAATAAGAATATTGTCTGAGACAAAAGTGACAAATATAAATTTACTCTCTAAAGAGTGAATTGTCATTCTAAAATGTCACTCTAAAAATTGAAAATTGAGCGTCTTTTTCAAAACTGGATTTAGAGTGAGATTCTACTTTAAAGAATTTAGAGTCTTGCGTTTAGAATAAATCTTTGGCCGATATTATAACGTATAATGCTGGCGCCATAATATTTCGCACGAAATCTCGATGTGCTTGATTATTTTATTCTAGATTTATGCCCAATTTCTTCCAGACAGAAGTTCCGGATAACCAGGAAATATCTCCATTTTAATCTGGGAGATCTCTTGGATAAAGTTATCTATAGAGGTGAAGAAATGAGGTATTAAGAATTTTTCATTTAAGAGTAAAACATTTTTCTTTCAAAAAACAATAAATAATTAGATCGATTCTATTTTATGATCAAAGAGTAACAGCATTAGAATGGAAAATCTTTTTGATATATGCGAATGAATAAATACGAGAGGCATGGAAGAGAGCATCGCCGATGCCGGAAGGCGGATTCGTAGGAAACGACGAGAAGCAGCTCGTTCTAAGGAGCGACTACTTAGGAACGGTACAACGACGAACATATGGCGAACGTACAGAGAAGATTTCCATGATATGCCGCGATAAGACGTCACGTTACTTAGTACGCAGACACGCGAGTGAGCGAGCGAGTGCACTCGCACTCGACCGACTTACACGCATCGTGAGTTAGCCCAGCGGCACAGCCGAGAGCACTGCATCGCATTCACGAGATTAAGGGATTAAAGATTCAATGAGATTTTAACCAGACGTCAGACTTCTGGAACAAAGTTGCTCTACGCTTTCGATACAGAATACGCTACATTGAAAGAAAGGATTGGCTGCTACAGCAAATTAGATAAATTAGGTAAAATATGGCTAAAATAGCATTTTTAATTGGCTGCAGTAGCCAATTTTTGATTGCATTAGCTTATCAATGTCAGTAGAGAATTTTGATGCTGTACAAGCTAACCAAAAATTGGTTTAACCAACCTTTTCTTTCAGTGTAGCGTATTCTGTATCGAAAGCGTAGAGCAACTTTGTTCCAGAAGTCTGGTTAAAATCTCAATATTCAGCCAATCTTTTCTTTCAGTGTAGAACAGAATTTTGCGAACGTGGGAGTTATTAAAAATTGTAAATTCATGTATGAACTTCTTATAGCCAAATTGCTTTGACTTAAACTCTACTTTTAAACTCTACTTTTTATCAATGTCTTGTAATACATAATTGTAATACATAATTGGTTTAAAATTTTATCAACTTTCTCTGCCTTTTATTTCTGATTAATTTGGCTTTTAAGATACTCATAAATATCTAACACGTAAA
>Ga0157364_1003468_pt1 | contig 15302 bp, 6 predicted proteins | sample AttsexASBM2_FD_111476 | JGI IMG/M metagenome (GOLD analysis project Ga0157364, IMG submission 111476) | Fungus gardens microbial communities from leaf cutter ant in Ribeirão Preto, State of São Paulo, Brazil - Atta sexdens ASBM2 | ecosystem: Host-associated > Fungi > Mycelium > Unclassified ...
GTAACAAACATTCTTTTATACATTTTACACTTTTAATGACAAAATATTATAATCTAACTTTTATAAACATAATCTAATTATTAACTTAAAAAGAAAGAAAGAATAAATATCATTATCAAATTCGATTTTAAAACGATATGAAATCTAATTGTATATGTGCGCGCGCGCGCGCGTGTGTGTGTGTGTGTGTGTGTGTGTGTGTGTGTGTGTGTGTGTGTATGTGTGTGTTGTCTTCTCATATATTTAAATAAAACAATATTTAATAAAAATCAACCGAAAAGTATATATAAGAGAAGAATGCCATTTTCGATCAAAAATCTTGATGTTTAGTAATATTCATATATGAACATATACAAATACAATTATCAGTTCTATGAAGTATGCGCCGATTCGGTTTGTTGAACTTGAAACACAAGCATAAACTGAAATAATAATCTCACAATTAAATTAATTGATCGTTAATGTAATAATAATGCTACTAGCATCTTAAAAATCTGTAAATATATACAACAATATCATTACATGCCTCGATAGTTGAATATGTAAAACGTCCGCACGGAATGAACGAGATTTACGATCCCAGCTGAGGTGATATATTTTTCGCAATAAATTATTTACAGATTTTTTAAAATACTAGCATTGTTATTAACTCAACGATCAATTAATTTAATTGTGAGATTATTATTTCAGTTCATGATTGTATTTCCAGTCCAATAAATTGAATCAGCGTACAGTCTATGCAACTGATAAATTGTATTTGTATATGTATATTCACATATTACTAAACACCAAGATCCGCTTTGACCAAAAATAATATTCTTCTCTTATTTAAAGAAAAATAATAACACAACATAAAAATAATAACACAGAACTACTTAAAAATTAAAATCACTTAGCATAAAGATAATTTGAATGGGTTAACAAAAATTTTCAAATTATATAAAAGATTGAGGTCGCATATTCAATTAAACATACAAAACACATATTATTGTATCAATGTTATCCTAACCAAATTATCATATTTTTCTGTTGTAATATTGATGATATTACCATCAAAAAATTAAAACCGATATATAATGGATAGAATTTTTGTCTTCGTTTAATTAGCTTTTATATTAGCTTTTAACATAGCAGATTAGATTTCCTAATAATAACTGAAAATAGCTTAGCGATTAATTTACTTGGTTTACTTGCACGTAAAATTTATGTATCGGTATCATTCTGATGAAATAATATCTTAAAAAATAGACATTACGTATTGATTAGAGATTTTAAAAATAACAAAAAAAAAAATAAATAGACATTTTAAATAATATTTACATAAAAATTAAATCATCAAGCATGTAAAACTTGATTCAAATAATTGGCAATTTTTATACAAACATCACATTCATAAAGTTGGTCTCCCAACTTTAAAAAAATATTAATTTTCTATAGTTCATTCGATTGCTCATCGTTTGCACATGTATGTACATTTCGAATTTTCGTTTGCACACTTCTGATAAAAAAGTTATTTAAAAACCCATTTTAGAGGGGGCTAATTTCATACTTTGGCACATTATGTACACCCAGAGAAAAGGTTGCTTCCATTTAAAGAAATTTTCTTTGCTATATGGTTAAAGAAAATTCCTTTAAAGAATCCCTTCGTAAATTAGAATTTAATAATTGTGCAACAAATTATAATTTTCCATCAAATTTTCATTACAAAGATATATTAGATATGAAGTTTTTTATAGAAAACATTAAAAAACACACAACATTTTTAAGTCTGTACGCGACAGTGGCGAGAAAATTCATGATTGATGAAAAATTACGATAAAAGATTCAGAATTCGCTTAATTTTAAGGGCGGAGGAAAGGAGAGAGAAAGAGAGAGAGAGAGAGAGAGAGAGAGAGAGAGAAAGAGAGAGAGCAAATACACACTGAGTCGGGTGGGATGCTCGTGATATGGCGCAGAGCTGGGAAGAGTAATCGTGTTACTAACCCGCCGTAAATTCTGGCGAACCTAAGCACGCGCTCTTGCTCCTTGCGAAACGTAACAGGTATAGCGAGAAATTTGATACCTGCGATTACAGGCAGGGGGTCCGCCAACGGCGAAAGGATAATCAATTAGCTTAACTTGAGCGCCACACGAAACTCGATTCGCACACGTTCAACACGAAACACCCCGTGTCGATCGGACTAATATGTTTTAATTTTAGGTTATCCTCCCTTCCTCCTGGTACCGCATCCCTTCATCGTAATGTCCAATTTGCTCCATCTCCAGATAACTCGTCCGTCCGACAGATAACTCGAGGAGAACGTTTGGCCGAGTTGGACGAAACTTATTACCGAAGTAGGAAATGAGGCGGAACTTTATTAACGCCCTTATGCGCGAAATTTCACGCGACTCCAATTTATCGAGTTTGTTGTTATGAAGTTATTTGCCTGCGGAATTGTGCCAATCCGGTAGGATCTCGCGCGTTTCAGCAATCTGCTGACATTAATGATCATAAATCTATAAAATTTTAAAACTTGATTTTTTAATTTAAAATTTTCGCTTTCTCATTGTAAATCATGCAACAGAGGATTACAATGAAGTATAGCCATACAAGAAAGAATGATTATGAAATAGCAATAAAATAGCTTCATAAACAATTTTTTTTCGTGTATCGAGAATATAATTTATGTTAGATATTATTATTTTAATTAATTAATGCTCAAATTATCGAATTATTTTTGGTCATTTGTTAACGTTTATAATAAGATCATACGCGATATTGCATGATTTCCTCTTATCCGCTGCGTCAATAGATTTCGCAAAATATCCCCGACCGCGACGCTGCTGCCAACGAACTCTCTCCGCTTTACATAATAGCCGGATTTCGCGAATTTGCATGCGCCTCTGCCTCTGGTTGCATGCTCGGACACGGTGGATATTATGAGGCCATCGCGGTGAAGCGATTGTCGAACGCAAGCTCAACATTTTATCACACAATAACAGCATAGTTTGGCAAACTTCTTTCCACCTGTCGCTTAAGCGACGTGTCACGCTAAAACATCTAACCAATCATCCACCTCATATCGAGCAATAAATAAGTTTGGAAACTATACTCAATCCTAAACAGAGTTCCTGGAAAATAAATTTAAAAAAATATTTCGAATCAATTCTTTTTATTCGATTCTCTTTAATTCCAAAACAAGAGTATCAAAATACTAAAAGCAGACATAATGAACATATATCACTACAAGTGAAGTTTCTGTAAATCAAAAGTAAACTTTTCTTCAAAAATATAAAAAATAATTATCAATTCTTAATATATGACCATTTATTGTTAAAATCATATCAATTTCTTCAAAATAATTCTTCAAAATAAATGACCTCCTATGAATTATTGATGAACACAAAATTTATTCGAATTATTATAATATTTTCATAATAAAATTGTCATTATAAAATTTTCATAATAAAGTCTAATTTGTTTAAATTACGTGTACGTTTACTTCTGCTTTTATTAACCGCCATTTATACTTTGTAAAAAAACAATGTATATTGTTGCAGTTTGATCTTGTCAGAAGTTTGCGCGCTTTTCATCCAATTTTCGCGAGGAATCGCGCAAACTCGACTAACAAGAGATCTATGGCAACTATGGTTCGAAACCGATTCTTCTTGAAATATGTTATTATATACTTGAATTAAAATACAAAAATAGTTAAGAGACACGTATTTTTTTATATCGATTTAATCCCAGATTTAAGGGATAAAACAATTCCTCAAAATTAATGGAGACAGAGATATTTTCAAAATATTGGATTTTTATTTAATTTAAATGTACACAATTATAAAATATAAAAAAACCATCACAATTTGTCTACATTTTTCTGTACATCTTATCATTTCGCTGATAATTAACAGGAATAAAATATAAGTATTAGTTTTGAATGATTATTTCACTCCTTAAATTTGATTATATTAAAAAATATATGTCTCTTAGATTTTTAACAATATAATCCAAGAAGAATCGAATTGGTTCAAACAATTAAAACAGGACCCTTGTAAGTTGTGCAATAATTGTACTCTCTAACGTGACATTAAAAAAAAACTTTTCAACTCGCGAAACGCGTCGTTTCCGCTGCGCGATACACGACATGTCCGTTGTCAGATCCGTGACTGTGGCTCGGTAGTTTCTACGATTTTCTCGTGGTGTTTTCATCATCGCCCTCACTCCATCCCACGCGGTAGCCACTTTTTTCCAACAACGAGCGCTAAAGTTTTTATCTCGTCGGGAGATGACGTACGGGATGGCAAAACCCCTCTTTTCACCGCGCGCGCGACGCCTTTTTCTATTCCTCGTAACCACCCTCTTCTTCCACTGCATCAACTAGTCGGTTTCGCGTTCCGGACAGAGAGAAGGACGGCAACGTGGGGTGTGAGAAAAGTGAAAAAAAAAGAGAGAAGAGAACATTCTCCGCGAATACATATACGTTGAGAGATAAAAGTTTATTACTGCAGCCTAGCAAATGCAACTACTCGTTGATACATGCTGAGTACACGACGATTATTACGTTGTTCCTCTCTCTCTTTCTTCTCTCTTCCTTTCGATTCAACTTTTTTTAACCCTCACCATTTCTTCTCCTTCTCTGTAAAAAAAATCACTTACAACGAATGTGCGGCAAATAGTAAAAGGAGGAATAGAACGATACTGCTCGCACATGGAACGTCAACTGTTATCAACGAGAAGTAACAGTTCCCTGGACGTTTACCGTGTCGATGGTACTCCAGGTTAAACCAATAACAGAGAACTTGTCTGGGTCACCGTCTATATACGGAGAAGACTTCACGGAGAAAAAAGAGCTGCATATATGAGATTCTTACTATGAATAACCGGTTTGAGGAATTATTATTTTTAATATTGTATTAGGAGAAGATGATTTAACGAAAACTTTTTAATTACGATATTTTTATTTATTACACAAGCAGGAATCCTCTAATTTTCTAGAAGAATATTTTTGAAATCGGTTTCACCAATTAATACAATTGAATATGAATGAGAAAATAAATGTTTCGTTTCAACATTATTTAAGTAATTATTAATTATTAATTATTAATTATTATTAATTATTAATTATTATTAATTATTAATTATTAATTAAATGTCAATTATATCTCGCTGTATATTTTATAAGATTTGCAAAATAAATGTAAAAAGCACATCTTTCAAAAAATATCTTATTGGATATCTAATTCTTACAATTGTATTCTGGACATTTTTTTCATTAAACAATAGCGAGGACGATCTTTTCACATTAACTTTTTAAACAATTTTAACCGTTAAATAGTTCTCTATGAAAACATGAAAGAAAAACACATTATTTTAGATACTTGTAATGCTTTACTGCTCATACAAATAAACGATAAGTTATCAGAAGCGTTCTCTGTACAATTTTACCTTGCGTTTCCTCTTTTCGTAATTCCAGCGCTTAATTATTTTTCAGAATTTCCACACTGCCGCGATTCATCTCGTCATAAAATCCCAAATCCAGCAGATAGTTGCTCGACGCGAAAGACTCGCGCTTTGTCGCTTATCCATCGAGATCGAGAATATCGCTGATAGGATCATATAATCGTAGCGAAACTCGCCCCGTTTTACATGCAACGACATTCGACTCGGTTCGATTACTCACGTTTATTTGATAAAATCAGATTTTGTAAATGCGTCGTCAAATCCGCTGAGCGAAAATTCTCGTCACGTCAATGAATTGAAGCACGAAGAAAATACAGGAGCACGATCTCTCTTAGTTTAAGGGTAGATATAAAAAGTTCATTGACTAGGGAAACGCGAAAGCGCGTGAATATACTGAAGAAAAAGAACTGGTGAAACTCTTCCTACTACGCCTCCAGCTAAACAACATGGCTCTATTACAATTTTTGCTAATTTTCATTGCTATCATGAAAAATATTGTATTAAAAATAAAAATAGCACGTAAATGTAATCGAAGTAATTAAAACGGTATATAAAATGTTCTCGTTAAAAATTGTACAAAGCTTATTTATAAGTTAAACGTACACGTGCATATTACATAATCAATAATAACACATAAATATTTTTTAATTAAATGCGTTTAATCCTAAGTATAATTGATGAAATTTATTCAGTAATGCAATTTATTTTAATTCTTGCTATGCACAAATAACCCAATTAAAATTAATATTAAAATTTTAATATTATTTCAAATATATATATATATTATATTTTACAATTATGCCTATAATTTATATATTTACTACTAAAATTATTTTTTATATGACACCACTTTCACAACTCGGATAGTTACGCAATTGTTATATCATGGCAATTTAATGTCGTAACTGATGTTTTATATGCTATAAATGCAAATCGCTCGAATGCTGAGAACCTTGACAGAGATCTGGTCTTGACGAGAGAACCTGTACGGTCAGCATATGGGTAGAAAATATTTTATATTACGTTTATATATACCGATATAGACACGGTTACATCGTTTGCATGATATTTCAAAGCTGTATATTACGGCGACGTTTTTACATTTTAAATGTGATGTAACTGAAAAGTTGGATAAAAATCCGTATGATCTGGTAGAAGATTGAAGATGACTTTATCCAAAGTTGGAACTCATTTGTGATAAAATTTGTAATAAAATTTCAAGTTAAGGAAAAACGAGTGTTCTTTCTAATAAAGATGTAAAAATAAACTGTTAAAAAATTACAAAAACATCTAGTTTCTTGAATTCAATTATTTTTCAATGTCTAAGTTTTCCCTGATTCATTATATCGGGATATTAACTTTCCACAGTCGATTTTTTTTAATTATGAATTCTGGTAAACAAATTTAAATTTATTAAAAAAGTAAAATACAATTCAACATTTACGATATTAAAAATTGTTAAGGGTACTCGTTTCACGAATAAGATTTTTTTAATTTTTATACAATCCGAAAAAATATAAAAATCTGTACTAAAGTTCGAAGGAATTACGGACAAAGGGTGAAAAGTTCACATTATCGACGGAAGATTAAGCATCGAATTGAAAAATTATAAATGGAGATAAGTCAATTAATTTTTATTAAGAGAAAAGGAATCAATTGTGGATTACGAATCCTATTATATGCAAATTCTAGAACACTTCGTATATATCGGTCAATGTGCTAACATACTTGCAGCCACATATCCAGCAATATAAACGAGTACTTAGCGTGCAATCGGGCTGTATAAACGACTGTTTAGCGTGCGATGTTTCTGTCACGTTCGCCATTGCCTGACCGTGAGCGATGCACAACTCCAGGATACACAGTATAATATTTATCAACTACCTTATCAGTGGTAAACCGACCACACTTCCCGTATCCAGTCATAGACAACGGCGTGTAAAGTTGCGCAAAACGAAACTGCAGTAAAACACGTTAGGTACCAATCACCACTTTTTCTCTGTCTGTTACTCTGAAGTAATCAGAGTCGCACTTGTTAAGCACCGATCAACACGATGCTGTCGATGCACAAGGTAGTTACATTATACATTACATCTTTTCAAACTTTACCAATCAAAGTTTCATCGAACTACGTCTTAAAACTAATTTTTCTGCAGCAAAATATAAGCTACGAATATTTTAAATGTTTATAAGATATTAGACAGAGAAGGCATTAATGTACTTTCGAATATTAATCTACTCTCCTTCAATTGCTTTTAACTCGCAGAGATTAATAATCTTTCAAAATCTTCTTTTAAAAAAACTAAAAAATTTAAATCTGAAAAAGATTTAAGTTTAAAAAATTCAAGGTTTTTCATTAATCGATTTCTAGAAAGCACTAGCTGAAATAATATATCTTACATCGTAAAATGTGAGGAATAAATTGAAGCTTGGTTATAAAAGTTAATCGTGAATTATAAAACTTGATCTTAATCACATAATTATAATAATTTATTAAATTGCATTAATCTGCTTTAATACGTAGTAATAAGTGACAAGATGTAATATAATAATTCTGTAGGTAATATTTCTACAGGGGGAAGGGGAAGCTTGTAAATTAAAAGAAATCTTAATTCATAACTCTCACTCGCTCACACGTATTATATTATTACATTATTCTAAATTGCGAAGAACATACGTCGAATAGTCATTTCTGATACGTTGAATGACAACGTTGAAGAACCCTCCGGCAGTACCACCATCCAATCTGTCTCGTTAGATTGAGTTCTCTGCCTTCCTCTTTCCCCTAACCTGTTCGACATGATCGACACCCTTTCCCGGTCTATGATCTCATACCACGACAGTGCAGCATCCGCCCGTAACGGAGCATCTAATCTCATCATCGACGCCAGAACGGATAAACGTCAATACATGATTTGACGTGGAGAAGGACGAATGCGCGTTGCCAAAAGCAAACTGGTCCCATGGTAATCTTGCAAAGTGCAAGGATACTCAAGGAGTTCAGAACTGCACTCGAGAGAATTCAGAATATCGTTCTACAGAGAATCCAGTTTTCTAAGCTATTTGAGAGATTCCTTTATAATTCAATTCAATAATAATGTTAAAATTAATTAAATAATAATTTTTTCAATATTTAAAAAATCTTACGAAATAAAAATTGAATTTGAATATAGATATTTACTATGTGTATATTTAAAAAAAAAAAAGAGAGAATATAAAATTTAAAATAGAGAAAAATATAAAATGTTTCGTTGCTTCAAATTTTTATTCTCTATATATCGTATATTTCCATCTGTTACGAAAATTTAACAAAAATTATTGAATTTATAATATTGAAAATTATTCACATATTCTTCGCAGTTCTGTTTATAGCTTCAACAGAAAAACTCTTTAAAGCGATATTCTCAATGTCGTTTCTTCTTTACGTAAAAAAACAGCTGATGCACTCACCTGTCCATGATTGTCGAAGCCGTGCTCCTGGGCGATCTCGTCGGCAGTCTCCGATCCGCTGGGTACGTAAACGGCAAACTGATTCGAATAGATCGGCACTGGTCGCGACCGCGGTCTCGGTTCAGATCTCGCACCAGCCAGCAGCGTGCACACAACCAACAACGTCACCCTGAAGATCATGTCGTCGACTGCGAGTGACGACGACGAATCCTACGATTATCCGGGACGGTATATTCCGGCACTGAAGAAGCGCACGACGTTGCGATCGACGACGCGTCTCGGATAAAAAGATACGTATTATGCACAACGGAATTTTCGCGTAATCTCACGATCGAGAGGAATCGCGTGTGACTCTTCGCGAGTCGATTTCAATGCTCGACGGAACTCGCGAGTCTCAACATCGGATCCGCGCTGCACTTCCTTCGAGAAAATACGGTTCAGAACGACAACAAGAATGAGGGACAACGTTGCTGACGGATGAAGTCGTGTCGCAGTGAAAACGAGACGGCACTGCGCCGCGAGTTTTGCTCGTTGTCGTCGTCGTCGTCGTCGTCGTCGACGAGAGACGTTAGGTCCGGGTGGGCTGGTTTTACCCTGCAACACAAAGACAAGGAAAACCGCAGGTTATAACGTTCAGTGTGCATTCGTGTCACGCGCGCCGAGTCGGAAGGACGCGGTGGGAATTCTTGCGGGCTGGAGCGTTGTGATATTAATTGTCACCGAGAGGGGAGTTCGTTTTTCCTGCTTCTTGACGTGCGCGTCGCGGATTTGCATTACAATGTTTCGCCATGGGCGTGCACGCGTCCACGCGAATGTTTGCAAACTTCCTTCCTCTTTCTGCTCCTCTCACGCATTCATTCTCCGTCTCTTCTTCTCTACTTCTCATTCGTCGGAAAAACAAATAGACAGAGAGAGAGAGAGAGAGAGAAAGAGAAACTGAGAGCTCATGGCACGTATTATTTAATAACCGAATCTTTTGTTTGCAAAACACTAACGTACGGTGATGCAATTGTTTTGCAAATAACCGAGTGCGTAATACCGGTTCGACACACTTACCCATTTAGCGCGACGCGCAAATAAACGATTATATCGCAACGAAATGCATTGGCGCGATGGGATGATTATGATGATGTTGGTGCGACCATCACGACAAAATACAACTAAACTTGCATAAGCGCATTCGCGGTAATCCTTGGTTAACCGCTTAATGGATGGGATTACAATGACAGATTCCATCGTTCATTTTCCCTATTCATAGGTATATTATAAATATATATATGTTCAATATCTATTTTAGTAATTTAGATTATTTGGATTAATGTTATGACAAACAGAAAATCCGTGTTTTCTTTTAGAAAAAATTTATTAGAATTATAAAAGCGCGCGCGGCACAAGAAACACCCAAGTTCATGATATTTCAGTTTAAATCTAAAAATGATTTCTCAAACTCGTGACGGGAAAATTGGTCGTTACACGATTGAATTGAATTCGGCAAGAATAAGGAAGGGAATTACAGTCGAACTTGCTGAAGCGCGTGGCAAAAGCTTCCGATGATCAAATTTCGATTGTGAACTATACGATCGACTATATACGTATCTATATAGTCGCTGTTGAAGTTCGGCAAGTAACTGTAGACTAGTAAGGCAAAAGGAGAAGTCTGTTCCACACTGTCGATAGTTACGACGAAACGAGCGAAAGGCCGAACATGAGTTTGAAGTTAATCGGACTCTCTCACGAAACCTTTAACGTTCGTAATGATTCAGGAAATAGACTAAAATAACTGACGGATACGATTTATTCGTCTTGTAATTAAAAAAATAAAAGACGTTTCAGTAAGTTAAAAGTAAATAATTATCTAATTTTAAAAACACGTAAAAATTAAATAAAAATTCTTATCCATAAATTAAACACAGTTTGATAGTAAGATTTTGCAATAAATATTAATTGCAGCTACAATTTAATATAATTTAAAATTTTATCTGTAATTTAAATCATATCTGTAATTTTACATATACTAAAATATGTGAAAAGCTATTTAAAGTCTATTTAAAGCCTCAGAAGCGCACAATAAATGTACAAATATACATATATGCAAAATGCAAAATACGATATATATAAAATTATATAAATAGAATTTTGAATCTCCCAACGCAAAATATAGATTATCTAAAATGGGTCTAACAAAGATAATAGTATAACAAAAGAATAATATTACATCAATGTGCGACAATTGGTGTGGTCCACTTGCGCTATACATAAATGCTTCGAAGCATTTGATTGACAATCAAAAAAGAAGAATTTTATTAATCAACCAATGCTTCAAAGCATTCAAAGCATCAAATGGACAGCAGACCAATATAATGTATTAGATGTGGGAAAAAGTTCGTGGCGTTTTTCTAATGCCATCTAACGGGAAAAACGCCACGAATTTTTTTCCACACTTAATAATTTATTTATTCATTATATAATTTATTAGTTAATCACAAAAAAATTTTAATAGAAATTGATTTATACGTTTATTATTTACAAGCTTATTTACAAGCAAATGCGATCATAATATAAAATTCTCATTTATCAGAAAAAATTTATGATTTTCTTTGTGCTTATTCATGCATTCATCATAACAATAATATTCATATCCAATGGATTAATATCCAGTACTCGTTGCAGAATTGCATGAATTAAATAAAAATTTAAAATCATCCCCATTTTAAATTCGTTTATGGGAATTTGTGAAAACAAAACGTGGACTGTCGAAAAAGCAAATTCTCATAGTATAAAGTGACTAAAATAGAATATCTACCAAATTAGTTTCCTTATGGAAACACATCTCCCAAAAGATCAGTTCTCCACTTGTATAGAGTAATTCTACAGCCGCGAGCGGAATAGCGAAACGCCTTGACAAATAGTGTCACATTATCGCGTCTTGTGCCATCTTATCGTTTGCCGACTGTCCTCAGTGGCTCCAAAGTGAGTAATACAGTGAACGAACACGAACAGGACGAACATTCGCGTTTATACTCCCGTGCCATACGGCCATTCACCTGAACTCATTAAAGTCCGAACATAAAACGAGACGATCCTTTGACGTGTGTCGACGTCAGACATCTTGCTTTGATAATAAACGAAATGGCTATTGCCACTGAGAAATGTTACACGTAACGTCGAAATAAATCGGACATTGAGTTAAATAGCAATTCATCGGGAATATTGGAGAAACTACGAGCTAGTTTATTTAATATATGAATATTTAGGCGATATGTACGGCGATATGCGCGTTCACTCGACGAATATTCGCCGTGGGGAGCAGCATCATGTGAATGTACATCGAGGTGAAAATATTGTAATTGCGCGCAGGACATAATAAAATTCGTCGCGGAAACGTGACACATTTTGATTTGTGAAATATCCATGAACGAATGTTAAACAGATGCATATATTATTCGATATTGGTTTTGAATAAATAATGATTAAAACGATTCAAAATTTTTATTATTCATATAAGAAAAAAAATGGAATGCACAAATAGTACAAAAGTGTGTTTATTATTGAATTGTTTTTAAAGAAATTTTGTTAAACTTGGCAAAATTTAAAATAATATTCTCTAAAAAGTGAATCACTATATTATTACTGGCTTCAGTGTTACACACTTATAACTTATAACTAATAATTTTCAGCGAATATTTCAGTAATAATACTGCTATACTGATTCACTTTTAAAAATTATTTCTGCAGATTGAAATGCATTTATTGTAAATAAGTATTCATTAATGATTACATCAGTTATAAGTGTAGCACTTGAAGTTACTAATTCACTTTTAGAGAGTATGTGAGAAATGTTGAAAATATAAAAAATATAATATTACTCGCAGGAAGTTGAAGAACTGACATTTTCAGTCGAGATATGTCATGAAGTTTACATAACAACATAACGCTGACTTGCTATTCGTGTTGCTCATCTTGTATCTTCACGTGCTTCACTTTCATATACGTCGATAAAGTGAGCTCAACAAACTTTCATAAATTTAACGAACCGAATTTCAAGACATAAATGTTTGTACAAGATGACTGTGTCTATTTAAAAACGACTATGTCTGGAAGAGCGGATAGCCAGAGCACATGATATTTGAACAAGTATGCGACCAACATCGATGACGTCAAGTCTTGATATACCATTTTTAGCATACGAAACACTACATCAGAAATTAAATCGCACATGTTCTTGTCTACATATATAAGTCATAAGATCTATACATTATATAAGTTGAATAAAATGTAATAGATACAAGATTTTCTATAATTTCACTGAAGCGCTTATTAATTCAAAAACGAAGAAAAGAAAATGAAACTGCTGCTTTAAGAAAAAAAAATCTCGATACATTTGATTGATTATTGAAATTATATCGGATAATTAATTAAAAACTTTCTCAGCTTATCTCTCAGATTTTTAAGCTGGTAACTTGTTCTTAAGTTCGGTTGTTAATTTAAAAAACTTCAACTAAACTTAAATTTATTTTCTTAGTTCAGTAATTCAAGAGGACGATAACCCATTGAGTATTTAATAAATGCTCGATGTTAATTAAACGAAAAATTCTACGCACGCAAACAAAAAAAATGCTAAGCACGTATACGTATTAGATACAAAGAATCCAAACACAGTCGAGCCAAACGCGATTCACGATTACGGGAGCGGAACGCGAGAGCATCTTTCTGTCATGTGCTATTTAAATTGCAAGAACCACCTGCACGACACCACCGTCCGCAATTAAAGGCTCCACGTACTTTGGTCGCCACCGGAGAAGAATATAAACTCATCCAGACAAAACTTCGGCTCGCTCGTTCTCGTGTTAATGTCCGCAGAAGTTAAATCCCGAGTGAATACAGGTCAGCAATAAAGCGTTCCGTGGTGAAGAAACTGCGTTTGTCGAGGAAATACAGTCCAGCAAAACCGACGCGGGATTCTTGCCTGAAAGCAGGATCGCTCAGTTGTTCGCATTTCGCGATATCGCCCCATTTCGTGTATACGCGATGTTAACAATTTACAAGAGAATATTTACTCGGCAACCGGACAATAAACAGGAGCACAAACGTAATGGCGAGAACAAAAATTAACATTATAAGGAGCTGGTTGTTTCAGCTGATGAGAAAATCTCAGTGTATTCGTGTAAATTTATTGTACCGGAAATGAAAAAGATTGCACATCACGGGTGTAACGTGATACTTGCGTTCAATATATTTTGCAACAAGCACATTATTCATGCTACGTGTAGCGTAAACTTTGAACGATTGTGTAAATACTGAGACAGTATTAATATATATATATATAAAAAATAAATCGAAATTACATAACGCGCAAGTAAATTTCCTATTTCATAGAAATATGTGTCAAAAATATGTGTCGTAAATACGTCCCTGTTATGGACAAGATAATATTACGAAGTAATATTGGATGTAAAGAAGAAAATAATTAAAAGCTTTCAGAAATTCTTTAAAATTACTTTACCTCTAATATTTAAAGATACTTTTAAGCTCAATAAAGATAGATTTAATAGTCGGACTGCAACAATTGCTCGCCGAGTGCAAAGAGTTAAAAGAAGCGTGTTCGCTTGCATCCAGAAACTCGAGGGGAACGACAATGTCGGAAAATCGTGGCGTTTCCTAGCAATTAAGCGTTCGTAATCTCCCGGTACTCCGGTGAATTTTCAAGTCGCTTGTAAAAAAAAGTCGCGGACAAGATTTCTTCGACGACAATGTCGAAGAGTAAAAAGGAGTAACACAATTCTCGTTCACGCCTTGTCTTCTCTCCTCGCGCCATAGTAACCCCCTTTCAAAGCGAGAAGGATCGTAATGCCGCACGTACGCAGCCCGTATGGGATAAAAGCCACAGAGACTGAAACCGCGATACGAATATCAAGTACGATGTTATACATAACCCCGATACACCGCAATATGCGTGCGTATACACGTGCGTGCGTCCCTTTCAGGGAAGAATCTTGCCATATGTGCATGCATGTCTGCCCACGTCACGAACAGAATTACCGATGATGCTGTAGGATAAGTTAGATGGAAAAAGAGAAAAAATTCTGCTGCACGTTAAATGATTTAATGAGGACTGTAATTAAACTCATATCCAATGAAGACAATTTGTGGAATATATGTTATATTTATTGCGTAATATTATATTTCACTCCAACTTTTCGAATTTATTCTCATGCAACGTGTGTGTTTCTGTTTCATTTTATAATATATCTCGTTATCTCTCTCTCTTTCTCATTTGTTACAACAAAATTAAAAATTGTGAATTATTATATATATTAATAATGTAAGATTATTTTTCATTTTCCACTTTTTTTCAAGAAATATTTTTTTTTTTTTTTTTTTAATTACACGCAGTATTATATTTTAATTA